>OIXG01000161.1_pt1 | contig 83797 bp, 69 predicted proteins | sample 1587731 | NCBI WGS metagenome assembly OIXG01 (sample SAMEA3888908, study PRJEB22519) | human gut metagenome | biome: human gut; feature: human-associated habitat; material: faeces | place: Denmark | collected 2010 | reverse complement strand
ATGGCGAAGCCATGTACACCGCACCCGATTGCGCAGCGCGTGCAGCTCTTCAAGCTACAAACTCACAATGTTGGGGGTCGAGGGGAACTCCCCTCGTCCTTCTCTGGGGGATACAAAGGGGGTATTCTCTTCGAGAAGAGAATACCCCCTTTGACCCCCGCTCCCCACGGCAGTGGGGACCAAAACGCCGCCCCTTTGGGGCATAGAAAGGAATCTATCATGCGAGCAGTATTGACTAAGGTTAAACACGCCTCCGTTACGATCGACGGAGAGCTCAAGGGCAAGATCGGCAGGGGCTTTTTGATCCTGCTGGGCGTTGCGCCCGACGACACGGAAGAAAAATGCCGCAAGATGGCAGACAAGCTCTGCTCGCTGCGCATTTTTGACGACGAGAACGACAAGATCAACCTCTCCCTCGACGATGTCGGCGGCGAGCTTCTGGTCGTTTCGCAGTTCACGCTCTACGGCAACTGCCGCAAGGGCCGCCGTCCCGAATTTTTAAGCGCCGCGCGGCCTGAGATCGCCATCCCGATGTATGAAAAGTTCGTAGAGATCTGCCGCGAAAAGGGCTACCATGTCGAAACCGGCGAATTCGGCGCCTACATGGAGGTCGAATCGCTCAACGACGGGCCGTTCACGCTGATCGTGGACTCCGCCGACTTAGACGCACCGAAAAAGCAGTAAAGAAAGGGGTTATTTCTTCATGAAAGTCATCACCACTGTCGTCGGCTCCCTGCAGACGAATTGCTACCTGCTCATCGACGAGGAAACGAAGCTTGCCGCGCTCATCGACCCGGGCGACGAGGCGGAAAAACTGCTCGCGCTCGTCAAAAGCGAGGGCGTCACGCTCAAATACATTCTCCTGACCCACGGACATCGCGACCACACGCTTGCCGTGCCTGCGCTCAAAAAGGCGCTGCCGGACGTGCCCGTCTACATCGGCGAGGCCGACGCCCACTCCACCGGCATCTACCACTACCCGATGGCCGACCTCGTCCCCGATCTCAAATACTATGGCGAGGGCGATACGCTGCCGCTCGGCTCGCTCACGATCAAGGTGCTCGCCACGCCGGGCCATACGCTCGGCGGCGTGACGCTGCTGGTCGGCGACGCGATGTTCCCCGGCGACACGCTGTTTGCAGGCTCGATGGGCCGCACCGACCTCCCCGGCGGCAACGACGCGCAGATGCTCGCCTCGCTGCGCCGTCTCGCCCAGATCGAAGGCGACTACACTGTTTACCCCGGCCACATGAATTCCACAACGCTCGCGCGTGAAAAGGCGATGAACCCGTATCTGCGCCATGCGCTGCGATAAAGGACACGAAACCACATGAAACTCGAGCTCATTGGGCATGATGAAAAATACGCGCTGGAGCAGAGCTTACTCACGCTCTTCCCCGGCGAAAAGCCCGTTTACGGCACGGTCGACAAAACCGCCGACACGCGCTGGGCGCGCGTGACGCTCACCGAAGAGGATGAGCGCGTGCAGGTGACGACGGAGCTGGGCATGGACGGCAAGTCCGCCGCCCACAGCTACGACTACCCCCTCTCCGGCACGGAGTATGAAAAAGAAGGGCAGCGCCGCCACGCCGTCGGCATCAGCTTTTTCGGCGCGGCGAAGGACCTGCTCGGCATCTCCCCCGCGTGGGGCAGTTTGACCGGCGTGCGTCCCAGCAAGGTCGCGCTCTCGCTGATCCGCGAGGGCGGCAAAAAACGTGCGGAAAGGGAATTGCAGGAACTCTACTGCGTCACGCCCGCGCGCGCCCGCCTCGCCATTGAGGCGGCGGACGCCGGTATCCGCGCTGCGGCAGAGCTGGAGCCGAATGACATCTCTCTCTATGTCGGCATCCCGTTCTGCCCGACGAGGTGCGCGTATTGCAGCTTCGTGGCGCAGAGCGTCGAAAAGTCGTTCTCGCTCGTCGAGCCGTATCTGGAGGCGCTTTTCGACGAGATCACCGCCGCGGGGCAGCTCGTGCGCGAGTTGGGGCTGAACGTCAAGTCGTTCTACATGGGCGGCGGCACGCCGACCACGCTGACCGCCGATCAGATGGACCGTCTGCTCACGAAATTGGAGCAGAATTTTGACTTCGGTAATCTCGCCGAGCTGACGATCGAGGCGGGCCGCCCTGACACGATCGACGAAGAAAAGCTGCGCGTACTGCGCGCGCACAACACCACGCGCGTTTCCATCAACCCCCAGACGATGGAGGATAACGTCCTCGCGGCCATCGGTCGCCGCCACACGGCGGACGACATCCGCCGCGCGATGGAGCAGGTGCGCGCCGCGGGCTTCCCGCACGTCAACATGGACCTCATCGCGGGTCTGCCCGAGGACACGCCCGAGGGCTTTGCAAGGAGTCTCGACGAGGTCATCTCGATGGGCGCGGACAACATCACGGTGCACACGCTGTCTCTCAAAAAGGGCAGCCGCATCATGCTCGAAGGCAGCCGCATCCCCGGCGCGGACGAGGTCGCGCAAATGCTGGACTATGCCGACCCCACGCTGCGTAAACATGGTTTTGCCCCCTATTATCTCTACCGCCAGAAGTACATGTCCGGCAGCTTTGAAAATGTCGGCTGGACGAAGCCCGGCGGCACGGGGCTCTACAACATCTACATCATGGAAGAGCTGCACTCCATCCTCTCGCTCGGCGCGGGCGGCTCGACCAAGATGGTCGGCGGCGGGCAGATCCGCCGCGCGTTCAACGCCAAATACCCGCGTGAATACATCGACCGGCCCGAAAAGCGACGCGCGAACCTGATGGACTTCGCCCGCTTTTACGCCGAACAAGGAGAATAACGATGAATAAGAGTGATTTCTTTACCGCCGACGCGGTCAAGCCGCACTTCACCTATGATGATTACTGCGAGAGCGCGGATATGATCGCCGCCCACCTCGGCGATTTCCGTCCCGAGGTACTGCTGGTGCTCGGCAGCGGTCTCGGCTTTCTCGGCGACCGCGTCGAGGCGCGCACCTGCGTGAGCTATGCGGACATCCCGCACTTCCGCGCGTCCACCGCGCCGGGACACGAGGGCCGCTTCGTTTTCGGCGAACTGCGCGGCAAGCGCGTAGCGGTCATGCAGGGCCGCATGCACTGCTACGAGGGCTACACGATGGAGGACGCCGCCTACGCCTGCCGCGTCATCCGCTTGCTTGGCGCGAAGACGATGATCGTGACGAACGCCGCGGGCGCGGTGAACACCGAGTATTCCGCGGGCGATCTGATGCTCATCTCCGACCATATCAAGCTCTTCGACTTCGGCCCGCTCTGGGGGCCGAATATCGACGAGTTCGGCACGCGCTTCCCCGATATGTCGAGCGTTTACTCTCCCCGCCTGCGCGAGCTCGCGAAAGAGGTCGCCAGGGAGCAGGACCTCACGCTGCGCGAGGGCGTCTACATGTACTTCCCCGGCCCGCAGTTTGAAACGCCTGCCGAGGTGCGCGCCGCGCGCGTGCTCGGTGCGGACGCCGTGGGCATGTCCACCGTGCCGGAGGCTATCGCCGCCGCGCACTGCGGCTATGAAATTCTCGGCGTGACACTCTGCGCCAACATGGCCGCGGGCGTTCTCCCCCAGCCGCTTTCCGGCGAGGAGGTCAACGAAATGGCAGAGCAGTCCGCCCCGCATTTCTCCTCTCTTATCCTCGGCTGCCTTGAGCGGCTGTAACACAGTTTATTTCAGCTAAGAAGGAAAAGGTCGAAATTTTAATGGCTACGGAAAAGAAACAGTCCTTTTTCGGCGGCGCGGCGGTGCTGGCCGCCGGCGTCGTCATCGTGAAGATCATCGGCGCACTCTTCAAGATCCCGCTCGCGAACATTCTGGGCGAGACGGGCAACGCCGACTTCAACAACGCCTACAACATCTATGCTGTGCTTCTGACCATCTCAACCGCGGGGCTTCCCGTGGCGCTCTCAAAGATGATCTCGGAGGCGAAGACGCTCGGGCGCGAGCGTCAGGCGCGGCGCGTACTCAAGGTGTCGTTTGCCGCGTTTTTGACGCTCGGTGTCCTCTCGTTTGTCATCATGTGGTTCGGCAACGAGAAGTGCGCGGCGCTTCTCAATAACCCGAACGCCGCCTACGGCATCAAGGCGCTCGCCCCGGGTGTTGTGTGCGTCGGCTGCCTTGCCGCGTTCCGCGGCTTTGCGCAGGGCAGCTTCCGTATGACGCCGACCGCCGTCTCGCAGATCATCGAGGCGGTCAGCAAGCTCTTCATCGGCCTTGGCCTTTCGATGTACGTCGTGAGCCTTGGGTACGAGGATTACATCGCCGCAGCCGCGGCCATCGTCGGCGTGACGGTCGGCTCGGTGCTCGCGCTCGTCTACATGCTCATCGACTACTTGCGCCACCGCCCGCGCACCCCGGGCACAGACACGCCGGATGCCTCCGGCGCGATCTTGAAGCGCCTGCTCTCGATTGCCATCCCCATCACGCTGTCGGCCTCGATGGTGTCGATCATCACGCTGATCGACACGTCGCTTGTGCAGGGTCAGCTCCAAAACGCGCTGGGCTACACGCTCAAGGAGACGCGCCACCTCTACGGCACGTATTCCTCGGGCATGAACCTCTACAACCTGCCGTCGTCGATGATGACGGCGCTGACCATCTCCGTCATCCCGACGGTGTCGGCCTCCCTTGCGCGCAATGACCGCGTGCACACGTCCCGCGTCATCAACTCGTCGCTGCGCGTCACGGGTCTGATGGCCTTCCCGATGGGTCTTGGCCTCTGGGCGCTGGCTGAGCCCATTATGAAGCTCTGCTACCCGCGCTATGACAGCGAGCTCGGCGGCTCGCTTTTAGCCGTGCTCGGCATCGCGAGCATGTTCGTCTGCCTGATGCTGATTTCAAACTCCATCCTGCAGTCCTACGGCCGCGTGCATGTGCCCGTTTTCACGATGCTCATCGGCGGTATCGTCAAGATCATCTTCAACTACAATCTCACCGCCGTGCCGTCCATCAACATCCACGCAGCGCCCTACGGCACGCTCGTGTGCTTTGTGATCGTATCGTCGCTCAACCTCTTTTTCGTCTACCGCACGATGGAGGATAAGCCGAACTACTTCAAGGTCTTTGCCAAGCCGCTGATCGCATCGCTCGTGATGGCCGTGTGCGCCAGATTCTCCTATCGCTTCTTCGCCGCCCACATCGCGCTTGGCGGCGCGACCACGACGCAGATCGTGAACGTCGGCCTTGCGGTCGTGCTGGCGGTCATCGTGTACGTCGCGCTTGTCCTCGCACTGCGGATCGTCACACGCGACGACCTCGCGCTGCTGCCCAAGGGCGAAAAGCTCGCCCGCATCCTGCACGTGCGCTGAAAACCCCTGAAAAATCAGGGAAATTGCGCAAAACACCTTGCAATGAGAGGGAATATATGATAAATTATCCTGAGAAAGCTGTCTACACATATGACGACCTTGTTGACATCCTGCGCATTCTGCGCGCGCCGGGCGGATGCCCGTGGGACCGCGAGCAGACGCACGAGTCGAACCGCCGCAACTTCCTTGAAGAAGCGTATGAGGCCGCCGAGGCCTTCGACCTCGACGATCCCGAGCTGATGAAAGAAGAGCTCGGCGATGTGCTGATGCAGGTGCTCTTCAACATCCACATGGAAGAGGAAGCCGGCCGCTTCACGACCGACGATGTGACCGACCACGTGGTGCGAAAGCTCATCTTCCGCCACCCGCACGTGTTTTCGAACACGCGGGCGGATGACAGCGAGCAGGTGCTCGTCAACTGGGACAAGCTCAAGCGGCAGGAAAAGGGCCAGCGCACCACGGCCGACGCGATGGATTCCGTCGCCCGTTCACTCCCCGCCCTCTGGCGGGCGGACAAGCTGCAGAGCAAGGCCGCGAAGGCGGGCTTTGAATTCCCCGATGTCTCCGGCGCGCTCGACAAGCTCGACGAGGAGACGCAGGAGTTGCGCTCCGCCGTCGAAAGCGGCACGAATTTTGAAGAAGAGCTCGGCGATGTGCTGTTTGCTGCCGTCAAGGTCGGCCGCTTCTGCGGCGTCGACCCCGAGGCGGCGCTTTCAAAGACCTGCGAAAAATTCATCGCGCGCTTCCGCAAGGTGGAAGAGACGGTGAATGCGCGCGGCGAGGATATGTCCGCTCTCCCGCTCGATGAGCTGATGGCGCTGTGGAACGACGCCAAGGAACAACTCAGATGACCAAAAGCGGCAACGCTTTTTGCTCATATACACCCCGGAGGCCCCGTCTCCGGACACTATTCAGGAGGATCAAACGATGAACAAGACTGAACTCATTGCTGCCGTGGCGGAAAAAGCCAGCATTTCCAAGAAGGAGTCCGAGGTTGTGATCAACGCTGCCCTCGACACCATTATCGACTCCCTGAAGAACGACGAGAAGGTCCAGCTCGTCGGCTTCGGCTCTTTCGAGACCAAGCACCGCGCTGAGCGCACCGGCCGCAACCCCAAGACCAAGGAGAGCATCACCATCGCCGCTTCCAAGGTCCCGACCTTCAAGGCTGGTAAGGCGTTCAAGGACGCTGTCGCGGAGTAATTCCCCAGTCAAGCTCTTTCATCATCAAAACGGCGGCGCGATGCGCCGCCGTTTGAGTTGGTGGAGCCCCTTTGATCCCGCACTTTTCCGAAAAGGAGACGAATTCCATGCGTCTTGACAAATATCTCAAGGTCTCGCGCCTTATCAAGCGCCGCACCGTGGCCAACGAAGCCTGCGACGGCGGCCGCGTGACCGTCAACGGCAAGGTCGCCCGCGCGTCGTACGACGTGAAGGTCGGCGACGTGATCGCGCTGCACTTTGGCGAGCGCGTGCTCGCGGTCGAGGTGCTCGATGTATCCGAGACCGCCGGCAAGAGCGAGGCCTCGCTCCTCTACCGCGAAGTGAACGCACAGTAAACCGTACTATTTTGGGTGCGCCCTTCATACGTTATCGTATGGAGGGCGCTTTCTTTGCGCCCAAAGCGAAAGGACGGGTTCTGACTATGACTTACGACACTTCCCCCGCTTCTCCCCAGCGCATCGAATTATCCGGCCGCGAGAGCCTGACGGTCTCCGGCGTGGAGGATGTCGACCGCTTCGATGAGACCGAGATCGTGATGAACACGTCGCTCGGCGTGCTCGTTGTCACGGGCGACAGCCTGCACATCGGCAAGCTGAGCCTCGACGGCGGCGAGCTGCATGTCGACGGGCGCATTGACGCCATCGCCTTTGAGGATGCGCCGTCAAGCCGCGGCGGCCTGCTCTCGCGCCTGTTCGGGGGTTGAGGCACCGTGGGCGTGTCGCTCTCCGAGCAGGCGCGGTGCTTTCTCGCCTCGCTCCTGCTCGGCTTCATCCTTTCTCTTCTCTATGACCTGCTGCGCGCCGTGCGGCTGCGGCGGGCGACGAAGCGGCGCTTTACGAGCGCGCTCGATCTCCTCTACTGCGCGGCGTTCGCGCTGCTGACGTTTCTCTTCGCGCTGCGCATCGGCGGGGGCGAGCTGCGGCTCTATATGCTCTTCTCGGTGCTGCTCGGCGCGGTGAGCTACTTCACGCTCTGCGCACGGCTTTTCCGTCCGCTATGGGCCTTCTGGGCGGAGGTGCTGTTCTCCTTTGCGCGATTAGCGGCCGCGCCGCTGCGGTGGCTCCAAAAAGTTTATGGTAAACTTGCCAAACTTTGCAAAAGATACTTTCTTTTTTCCAGAAACCGGCTTATAATAAAGTCGTATGAGCGCAGCGCCCGTTATTCGCTGCGCCGCGCAAGGAAAAAGGAGGCTCATCGGCATGGCAGAGCAGGCCAAAAAAGGCAAAAAGCGCACCAGCTTTCTCACGATGCTCGTCATCGCAATTCTGATTGCACTGGTAGGGGTGCAGCTCATTCATCTGCGGAGCCAGATCGACGACGCGCGCAGCCAACTCACCGCGCTGCAGAGCGATCTTGACACTGCCAAGCAGGAGAATGACGCGCTCGCCTCGGCACTCGAAAAGGCCGACGACCCTGAGTTTTTGCAGGAGCTTGCGCGCGATCAGCTCGGCTACGTAACGCCGGGAGAGAAGACGTTCTACGACGTGAGCAACTAAAAAGAGAACATTATTGAAGCGCCCGTTGAGGGCGCTTTTTTCTTGCGTGAAATAAAAAGAAGCCGCCGGCCAAGATGGCCCGCGGCTCAAATGGGTGGGATATTGGAAAGCTTCCGATGCTTATGATACCGCCCGTCCGCCAAAACGTCAATGGGAGCTTTTGCCGCATTCTGCCGCCTTTTGTCAATTCGCGTCGTGTGCCTTATATTTTGTCAATATGTACAAGAATGCTCAATTCATATATCGTTCATTTGAAATTTTCGTTCATTCGTGCTATGATATAAAAAAGGAAACAGAAGGGCAAAACACTTCTCTTTCCTTCCTCACCAACGAAAGGAGCCAACACTATGAAATTCACCTACACCTGCAAAAAAGTCTCCCTGAACGATTCCGTCAAGGCCTATGCCGAGAAAAAGGTCGGCAAGCTCGAGAAGTTTTTCAAGGAGGAGCCCGAGGCTTCTGTCACCTTCTCCGTCGAGAAGAAGAACCGCTGTGTCGCCGAGATCATGCTCCGCGGCGCCAACGGCACGCTGTTCCGCGCGGTATGTGAGGACCCGGACGGCGACATGCGCGGCGCGATCGACGAGGCCACGGCCCAGATCGAGCGCAAGATCCGCAAGAACAAGACCCGCCTTGCCAAGAACCTGCGCGCCGAGGCTGTGCTGCCGGAGCTGCCCGAGGAGTTCGAGGCCCACGAGGAGGGCGCGTTCGACATCGTGCGCACCAAGCGCTTCACCGTCAAGCCCATGAGCGTGGAGGAAGCCATTTTGCAGATGAACCTGCTGGGCCACAGCTTCTTCGTCTTCCGCAACACCGATTTCGGCGATGCGATCTGCGTCGTTTATCGCCGCAACAACGGCGGCTACGGCATCATCGAGACCGAGGACGACGAGGAGTAAGCCGTTCAGAAAGCATATAGAAGGGCTGAGCGAATGCTCAGCCCTTTTTTTGCGCGTTTTTCCGTGGTATACTGAGTCTGTATTTTTCGGAAGAGGAGAAGTCCTATGAACACGTTTTTCTGCCGCGCGTTCCAGTGCTGCTTTGCCGTCGGCGCGCGCTTTCTCCCCTGGCGCACGCCGGAGGTCTTTTCAGGCGAGGGGAGTTTACTGCGCGCCGCGGACATTCTGCGCGAAAACGGCCTGCGCCGCCCGTTCGTCATCGCGAGCCGCCGCCAGTGCGCGGACGAGCACTTCCGCGCCTTGCAGGAAAAACTTGACGAGCAGGACATCCTGCTCTCCATCTTCTCCTCGGTCGAGCCGAATCCGTCGGTCGAGACGGTCGAAAAGATCGCCGCGCAGTACAAGATTGATAGCTGCGACTGCTTTCTCGTCATCGGCGGCGGCTCGCCGATGGACGCAGCCAAGGCCGCCGCGGCGCGCCTCGCGCGGCCGGACAAGCCGCTTTCGCAGCTTGTGGGACTCTTAAAGGTCCGCCGCCGCATTCCGCCGCTCATCGCCGTGCCCACGACGGCGGGCACGGGGTCAGAGACGACCATCGCCGCCGTCGTCACCGGCAGCGACCACCACAAGTATGCGATCTCCGACCTCTGCCTCATTCCGCGCTACGCGATCTTAGACCCCGTGCTGACCGTCGGCCTGCCTCCACACATCACGGCGGAAACCGGCATGGACGCGCTGACGCACGCGGTCGAGGCGTATCTGAGCCGCTTTTACAACACGAAGCAGACGCGCCTGCTCGCGGAACATGCCGTCGTCGCCATCTTCACGCATTTGGAGCGCGCGTACCGCGACGGCACGTCGCTCCCCGACCGCGCGGCGATGCTGCAGGCCTCGTTCGACGCAGGCGCGGCGTTCACGCGCGCAAGCGTCGGTAACGTGCACGCCATCGCGCACACGCTCGGCGGGCTTTACGGTGTACCCCACGGCCTTGCAAACGCCGTGCTACTTCCCCTCGTGCTCGAAGATTACGGCAAAGCGGCCTATCCGCGCCTTGCGCGCCTTGCCGCACTTGTCGGCCTCAAGGGCGAGAGCGACGAATCTCTCGCCAAGGCGTTCATCGCCGAAATCCGCGCGATGAATACCCGCATGGGCATCCCCGACCGCTTCAACTGCATCCGCGAAGAGGACATCCCCCTCATGGCCACCTGGGCCGCGCAGGAGGCAAACCCCGTCTACCCCGTGCCGGTCATCTACGACGAAGCGCGCTTTGCGCGCGTCATCGAGCGTTCACACCACAGCCAATAACCTTGTCAGCATTTTAGCGATACTTCCCCGCCGCCGTCTGGTATAATGGTGCTGCAATCCAAAAGGATCGGACGGTTTTTTATGATCGGAGTTTACGACTACACCGTGATCGCAACCTATCTCTCGCTGCTGCTGGGGCTTGGCGGCCTCTATTCCGCCGCGCAAAACGAGCCGCTCGACGCCATGCTGTGCCTGATGCTCGCGGGGCTGCTCGATGCCTTCGACGGGCGCATCGCCCGCACGAAAAAGGACCGCACCGAACAGGAAAAGCGCTTCGGTATCCAGATCGACTCGCTCAACGACCTTGTCTGCTTCGGCGTGCTGCCCGCCGCCATCGGCTGGAGCATGGACTGTGATAGACTCTGGTTTCTTGCGACGATGTCGTTTTTCGCGCTCTGCGCGCTCATCCGCCTCGCCTATTTCAACGTGACAGAAGAGGAGCGGCAGAACCAGATGAGCGAGCACCGCGCCTACTACCTCGGCGTGCCGGTCACGGCGAGCGCCGTGCTCGCGCCGCTCTTCTATCTGCTCTCGCTGCACTTTTCCCTGAACTGCGCGGTCGTCTACGCGCTGGGGCTGTTTCTGCTCGGTGTGCTGTACATCACACCGATTCGCGTCAAGAAGCCGCAGCTGCGCGGCGTGGCGCTTTTGTCCATATTCGGGCTTGGCGAATTTGCTGTTTTGCTCCGCGTATTGACGCGTTAGCCCTCCCATCTCTCTCCTCCGGGCCGTCCGAAAGGTTTTCTTTTGGGCGGCCCCTCTCTTTTTACTTTCCCGATTGACGGCGGGAAGACCTCGTGCTATGATAGTCGGCAACTACCGTTTGCATGTTCTGTCAGATCGCGAGGAATTTTTATGAAAAAGGCTGATCCCCGTCTCCAGCTCGTCGTGGCGATGACCGTCTTCGGCACGCTGGGGCTTTTTGTGCGCAATATTTCCGTCTCGTCCGGCGAGCTGGCGCTGTATCGCGCCGTGCTGGCCGCGCTGCTGATCGGCGTATACTTACTTGTCAGCAGGCAGAAGATCCCCTTCGCGCGCATCAAAAAGGAGGTGCCGCTGCTGCTTCTCTCCGGTGCGGCGATGGGCGTCAACTGGATCCTTTTATTTGAGGCCTACCGCTATACGAGCGTTTCCGTCGCCACACTGAGCTATTACTTCGCGCCCGTCATCGTCACGCTCGTCTGCCCCATCCTCTTCCATGAAAAGCTCACGGGAAAGAAATTTCTCTGCTTCGTCATGTCCACGCTCGGCCTTGTGCTCATCACTGGCATCGGCGACACGCGCGGGTCGGATGACCTCAAGGGCATTCTCTTCGGCCTCGGCGCGGCGGTGTTTTACGCGACCGTCATCCTGCTCAACAAGTCCATCCATCAGGTCGAGGGCATCCACCGCACGTTTTTGCAGTTTTTGTCCGCCATCGTCGTGCTCATCCCCTACGTGCTCTCAACAAATGGCATCACACTCAGCTCGCTGAACACCGTCGGCTGGGTGAACCTTCTCATCGTCGGCCTTGTCCACACGGGCGTCACATATTGCCTGTACTTCTCGTCGCTCAAGGAGCTGCCCTGACAGGAGGCCGCGATTTTAAGCTACATCGACCCCCTCGTCGCCGTCCTCGTCTCCGTCACCCTGCTCGGCGAGAGCATGACCGCAATGCAAGTCATCGGCGGTGCCCTGATTTTAGGCTTCACCCTGCTCAACGAGCTCTCTCCCGTCCCCAAGGCGAAAAAGGAGTAAATCTCTCAAATCACGCCAAACGCGTCGCAGACTTTCGCGCCGCGCACGGCGCGAAATAAATTGAAATCGTTTTTTGTCGCGACACGTGCGTGACAAAAAACACCTCTCAGCCCGCAAGTGTGGAAATCGCCCGCCGTTGGCGGGCGATTTATGCGCGCAGCGGGCTGTGATCTCCCTAAAAATAGAGGCCGCTCAGCCATGACTGAGCGGCTTCTATTTTTAATTCAGGAATTCCTTCGGGTCGCAGGGTACCCCATCTTTGCTGACCGAAAAATGCAGATGTGCCGGCATCGAGAACTCGGCGATCGAGCTGCTGCCCACCGCGCCGATGACCTCGCCCGCGGAGACATACTGTCCCTCGCCGACGCCCGGCGAGCTGCGGAGATTGGCGTACGTCGTCTCGTACCCGTCGTCGTGCGCGATGGTCACGAGCGTGCCCATCATATCGTCGTCGCGCACCGCCGTCACAACGCCGCTGCACGCGGCGATCACCTGCGTGCCGACCTCGGCGGCGATGTCGATGCCGTCGTGCGTGCGCCAGTCGCCAAGCGTTTCGTTATAGGTAAGCTCGTCGACCGAAAACGCCGCGACCTCCTCCCCCACGAGCGGCGCGACCACGAGCCGCGGGGCGACGGGCTGCGCGTCCGTCTCGCTCTCCATCGCGGGGACGGTGTCCTCCACGCCCGTGGCCTCATCCATCACGGTGAGGTCCTCGGGCGGCTCCTCCACCGGCTCTACCGGCTTTGCCGCCTCCTGCGGCAGTTCCGCCTCCGGCATCTGCGGCGTCTCGTCCTGCACGGGAAGCTCTACCTGTGAGGAGACGTTCTCCGCGTCCTTGTCCGCCGTATTTTTCGGCAGCAGCGTCCAATAGCCCGCGACGGCCAGCGCCGTCACACCGAGGAACAGGGCTATGTATAAGCCCGTCCCGCCGAAGAAGTGCCGCTTTGCGCGGCCATTCGATCCTGCCATGTTTCATCCTTTCCGCCGCTTTGCGGCTCGTGCGAAAATTGCGAGCAAAAAAGCTCTGACGGTAGTGTGTACCGTCAGAGCTTTTTCTAAACATGGCAGATCCGATTTTTTAGCGGACGATCAGCGTCTTGCCGTCCATTTCCGTGGGCTGCTCAAGGCCCATCACGTCGAGGATCGTCGGCGCAATGTCGGCGAGGCGGCCGGGGCGCAGCTCCGTGCCCGCGCCGCAGAGGATGAAGGGCACTACGTTCGTCGTGTGCGCGGTCATCGGGCTCTTGCCGTCGGCCTGGAGCATCTGCTCGGCGTTGCCGTGGTCGGCGGTGATCATCGCGATGCCGCCCATCTTGAGCGTCGCCTCCACGACCTGACCGACGCACTCGTCGACGGTCTCGACGGCCTTGACGGCGGCGTCGAACACGCCCGTGTGGCCGACCATGTCGCAGTTGGCAAAGTTCAGGATAATGACGTCGTACTTGCCGGACTCGATGCGCTCGACGCATTTGCTCGCGACCTCGTAGGCGCTCATCTCGGGCTGGAGGTCGTAGGTCGCGACCTTCGGGGACGCGACGAGTACGCGGTCTTCGCCGGGATACGGGTCCTCGACGCCGCCGTTGAAGAAGAACGTGACATGTGCGTACTTCTCGGTCTCGGCGATGCGCAGCTGGGTCATGCCCATCTTGCTCAGATACTCGCCAAGGCCGTTTTTCACGCTGATGCGCGGGAAGGCGACGAGCACGTTCGGCATGGTCGCGTCATACTCGGTGTTGCAGACGTAGGTGAGCGGGAAGAACTCTCGCTTGAAGCCGTCGAACGCGGGGTCGACGAACGCGCGCGTGATCTCGCGGGCGCGGTCGGGGCGGTAGTTGAAGAAGATGACCGAATCGTTGTCGGAGATCATGCCGTCCTTGTCGCAGACGATGGGCTCGACGAATTCGTCCGTCACGCCGTTTTTATAGCTCTCCTCGATGGCGTGAATGGGGTCGGGATCCTGCACGCCCTCGCCGTAGACGAGCGCGTCATAGGCGTTCTCGAGGCGGTCCCAGCGCTTGTCACGGTCCATCGCGTAATAGCGGCCCATGACGGTCGCGATCTTGCCGACGCCGAGCTCACGGCACTTTTCCATGGTCTTTGCGACAAAGTCGCGTCCCGAGGTCGGAGGCGTGTCGCGCCCGTCGAGGAAGGCGTGGATATACACGCGCTTTAAGCCCTTGATGTGCGCCATCTTTAAAAGCGCGTAGAGGTGGTCGAGCGTGGAGTGCACGCCGCCGGTGGAGTGCAGACCGTAAAGGTGCAGCGCAGAGCCCTTTTCGAGGCAGTCGTCCATCGCCTTGTTGTAGGCGGGATTTTCAAAGAACGTACCGTCCTCGATCGAGCGGGTGATGCGCGGCAGGTCCTGGAACACGACGCGGCCGCCGCCGATGTTGGTATGGCCGACCTCGCTGTTGCCCATCTGGCCCGCGGGCAGACCCACGTCAAGACCGGAGGCCTGGAGCGTCGTGTGGGCATACTCGGCAAAAAGGCCGTCGAGCACGGGGGTGTTGGCCGCGCGCACCGCGTTGCCGACGGTATCGTTGGACAGGCCGAAGCCGTCCATGATGATCAGCGTGGTGGGAGTCTTATTCATCGATTTTCCTCCTTACTCCTGGTTGGCAGCGTGGACGATCTCCATCAGTGCCTTGGGGTCGAGCGAAGCGCCGCCGATCAGGCCGCCGTCGATGTCCTCGTGCGAGAGCAGCTCGTGGGCGTTCGAGCCCTTCATCGAGCCGCCGTACTGAATGGTCACGCTGCGGGCGATGCGCGCGCCGTACTGCGCGCGGATGAGCGAGCGGATATAGGTGCAGACCTCGGCCGCCTGCTCGCCCGTGGCGGTCTTGCCGGTGCCGATGGCCCAGATGGGCTCATAGGCGATGACGCAGCGGCGCATCTGCTCGGCGCTCACGCCCGCGAGGGCGGACTTGACCTGCAGCGCGATGAGCTCCATCGTCACGCCCATCTCGCGCTGGGCAAGGCTCTCGCCCACGCAGATGATGGGGTTCAGCCCCGCCTCGAGCGCGGCGAGGACCTTTTTGTTGACGATCTCGTCCGTCTCGCCGAAGAGCGCGCGGCGCTCGCTGTGGCCGACGATGACATAGCGCACGCCGAGGTCGGCGAGCATGTCGGCGGAAATCTCGCCGGTGTAGGCGCCGCTCTTTTCAAAGTAGACGTTCTCCGCACCGACGGCGATGCGGCTGTCCTTGAACGCGCGCACGGCGGCAGAAAGGTCGACCGTGGGCACGCACACGACGATGTCGCACCATTTGGTTTTGGGAAGGATGGCCTTGAACTGTTCGGCAAAGGCCTTGGTCTCGCTGGGGGTCTTGTTCATTTTCCAGTTGCCTGCGATGATGGTTTTACGGTATCTGCGATTCATGTTGGGTCTTTTCTCCTGTTACTGTCTAAATCTAAGATCTATGCGAATATATGAAAATCAATAGTGATTTTTCTCACTTGTCTAAAAGGCACGCAACGCCCGGTAATTCCTTGCCTTCCAGGAACTCGAGCGACGCGCCGCCGCCGGTGGAGATGTGCGTGATCTTGTCGGCAAAGCCGAGCTGCTCGGCTGCCGCCGCGCTGTCGCCGCCGCCGATGATCGTGACCGCGCCGCTCTCGGCGAGCGCCTTGGCCATGGCCTTCGTGCCGGTCGCAAAGGTTGGGAACTCAAAAACGCCCATGGGGCCGTTCCACACGATCGTGCCCGCGCCCTTGGTCGCCGCGCAGAAGAGCTCGACGGTCTTGGGGCCGATGTCCATGCCCATCATATCCGCGGGGATGTGCATCGCGTCGACGACGTGGGGCTCTGCGTCGGCGGCAAACTCCGTCGCCGCGACGGTATCGACCGGCAGCAGGAGCTTGACGCCCTTCTGCTTGGCCTTTTCGATCATCTCGAGCGCGTAGGCGCACTTGTCTTCCTCGAGCAGGGACTTGCCGATCTCGCCGCCCTGCGCCTTGGCGAACGTGTAGGCCATGCCGCCGCCGATGATGACGGTGTCGGCCTTTTCGAGGAGGTTGTTGATGACGGCGATCTTGTCGCTGACCTTTGCGCCGCCGAGCACGGCGACGAACGGGCGCTTGGGATCGTCGAGCGCCTTGCCCATGACCTCAAGCTCCTTGGCAACGAGCAGGCCCGACACGGCGGGAAGATAGGCGGCCACGCCCGCGGTGGACGCGTGCGCGCGGTGCACCGTGCCGAACGCGTCGGAGACGTACAGCTCCGCCATCGAGGCAAGGGCCTTGGCAAGCTCGGGGTCGTTCTTGGTCTCGCCCACTTCAAAACGGGTGTTTTCAAGCAGCATGATCTCGCCGCCCTTGAGCGCCGCGGCCTTGGCCTTGGCATCCTCGCCGACGACGTCGTGCGCGAAGATGACATCCTTGCCCAAAAGCTCGGACAGGCGCTTGGCGACGGGCGCAAGCGTCAGCTTGTCGAGGGACTTTTTCCAATTCGCCTCGGTCAGCGTCGCGGGGTCTTTGCCCTTTTCGGTCTGCTTTTTCACCCACTTGTCAAACTTGGCCTCGGGCTTGCCGAGGTGGGAGCAGGCGATGACCGCCGCGCCGTGGTCGAGCAGATACCGGATGGTCGGCAGCGCGGCCACGATGCGCTTATCTGAGGTGATCTCGCCGGTCTCCTTGTCCTGGGGCACGTTGAAATCGCAGCGCAGCAGCACCTTCTTGCCGCTCACGTCCACATCGAGAACAGTCTTCTTGTTATAATTCATGTTGTTTCCTCCTCATACACATACGATTTGGTTACTCAGTTGAAACGGATTTGGGATTTACTCCTTTTCCAGCATTTCCCCCTCGTGCTTGAGGCCGGGAAAGCCCGTCTGCCGCAGCGCTTCATACGTCAGGATCGCCACGGAGTTTGATAGATTCAGGCTGCGCGCCTCCTTCCGCATCGGAAGGCGGATGCAGCGCTCATAGTGCGCCACGCGGAAAGGCTCCGGCAGGCCCGCGGTCTCCTTTCCGAAAAAGAGCCAGCAGCCGTCCTTGAATTCCGCCTGGCAGTAGTCCTGCGGGGCCTTGGTCGTGGCGAGCCAGCAGTCTCGTTCCGCCTCGGGATGCTTTGCAAAAAGGTCGGCTAAATTTTCGTACACGCTGATATCCACAAGGTACCAGTAGTCCAGCCCCGCGCGCTTGACGGCGCGGTCGGAAATGTCGAACCCGAGGGGCTTGATGAGATGCAGATGCGCCCCCGTCGCCGCGCAGGTGCGCGCGATATTGCCGCAGTTTTGCGGGATCTCCGGCTCCACGAGCACGATATTCAGCATGACAGCACCTCCTCCACGCGAAAGTTTTATTATTGTACCGCAAAAATATTGCGAATTCAACCAAAAATGCAGTCTTTTGAAACGAAATTTTGAAAATGTAAAAGTAAAGCCGCCAAATCAAAAATTTTTTGTTTTTTTTGTGAGAAACGGTGGATTTTTCGGGCATCTTTGCTATAATGTCGTTAATAGAGAGTAAAATGAAAGGAGATGAGCTCCGATGGATCAGAAGTTGGCAGTTCTCTTTATGCCGGACGATATGACCCTGACAAAAGAACAAGCACCGCTAATGCTGAGGCCCATTTTGTTCTGCCCCATTCTCACGTGGATGGTCGAAGAACTGATGGGGCGGGGCATTGAGCGGTTTTTTATTGTGTCTGACAAACGGGCGCACGACATGATGCGCCCCTACGTCCCCGAAAACGCCGATGTTGTCTACGTCGACGGTGCCAGACACGGGGAAGAGCTTTTAACGCTCCTCAAGGATGAAAAGGGCAGCGTGCTCATCGTCAACGGCGCGGTGCTGCCCGTGGGCGTGTTCTCCGGCGGCGCGGTCTACTCCGCGGACGCGAAAGAGTGCTGCAAGGTGCTCAAAGAGCACGGCGCTTTCGCCGCCTTCCCCAAGGGGGCGGAGATCAGCAAGGGCTTTCTGCCCGTCGGCGACGACGAGGAGCTCAGGTCCGCACAGGACATGTGCCGCCGCAAGATCGCCGACAAGCACTTCGCCGCGGGCGTTTCCATCATGGACCCCAACAACACCTACATTGACCCCCGCGTCAAGATCGGCAGCGGCACGGTCATCCTGCCGGGAACGATCCTGCGCGGCCGGACCGTCATCGGCAAGAACTGCACCATCGGCCCGAACGCCATGATCCGCGACTGCACGGTCGGCGACGAGACCGAGGTGAACGCCTCGCAGCTCAATGAAAGCACGGTCGGCGCGCACACGACCGTCGGCCCCTTTGCCTATGTCCGCCCGAACTCGAAGATCGGCGACCATGTCAAAGTCGGCGACTTTGTCGAGATCAAAAACAGCGTCATCGGCAACGGCACGAAGATCTCGCACCTCACCTACGTCGGCGACAGTGATTGCGGCGAGCGCATCAACTTCGGCTGCGGCACGGTCACGACGAACTACGACGGCTTCAAAAAGTTCCGCTGCACGATCGGCGACGACGCTTTCATCGGCTGCAACACAAACCTCATCGCCCCCGTCACGGTCGGCAGCGGCAGCTACATCGCCGCCGGCTCCACCATCACCGACGAGGTGCCCGCCGATTCCCTCGCCATCGCGCGCGAGCGTCAGGTCAACAAGCCCGGCTGGGCGGAACAGTGGCGCGCGGTGCACGAGAAAAAGTAACTTCAGAAAATTTTTATAAACAGAGGAGTACATCAACATGATCTCTCACGGTAAGGACATCAAGATTTTCACCGGCAACGCAAACCCCAAACTGGCAGCGGACATCTGCAAGATCATCGGCACCAAGCTCGGCGAGAGCGAGGTCAAGAGCTTCGCAGACGGCGAGGCCTCCGTCTCCCTGTACGAGACCGTGCGCGGCAGCGACGTGTTCCTCGTTCAGTCCACCTGCAAGCCCGTCAACGACAGTCTGATGGAGCTTCTGATCATGGTCGACGCCTGCCGCCGCGCTTCCGCCGGCCGCATCACCGCCGTCATGCCCTACTTTGGCTATGCCCGTCAGGACCGCAAGGCCAAGAGCCGCGACCCCATCTCCGCCAAGCTCGTGGCCAACATGCTCGTCGCCGCAGGCGTTGACCGCGTACTGACGATGGACCTGCACGCCAACCAGATCCAGGGCTTCTTCGATATCCCCGTGGATAACCTCTTCGGCAACCCCATCTTCGTCGACTACTACGCCAAGAAGTTCGGCTCCACCTGCGAGGACATGGTCGTCGTCTCCCCCGACGTCGGCTCCGTCGCCCGCGCCCGTACCTTTGCCCAGAAGCTGCACATGAACCTCGCCATCGTCGATAAGCGCCGCCAGAAGGCCAACCAGTGCGAGGTCATGAACGTCATCGGCGACGTTGAGGGCAAGGAGTGCATCCTCTTCGACGACATGGTCGATACCGCGGGCTCTCTCTGCAACGCGGCCAAGGCCATCGTTGAGGTCGGCGGCGCGAAGAAGGTCTACGCCTGCGCCTCCCACGGCGTTCTCTCCGGCCCCGCGCTCGAGCGCCTGGCCGCGAGCAGCATCGAAGAGCTCGCCCTGCTCGACACCATCCCCGCCCCTGCCGGCGAAGAGGAGCTCGCCAAGTCCCGCATCAAGTACCTGACCGTCGCGCCGATGTTCGCCGAAGCGATCGAGCGCACATATCAGGAAATTTCTATCGCGAAACTGTTTAACTAAAACTCCTTTAGGAATTAGTTAAATAACTTTGCTGGTATGACCCGCTGCGTGGGGGCGTAAGTCCTTTGCGCCGCGCAAAGAAGCGAGTAAAGGGGGCCATTCTCTCGCGTGAGAGAATGGCCCCCTTTAACCCCCAAGAGAACGCGAGGGGCTCTGCCCCTCGACCCCGCACATTGGCAGTCTCGATCTTGAAGAGCTGCACGCGCTGCGCAATGTAAGTGCGGTGTACATGGCTTCGCCATGAATCCCTACGTTTCGTGACAACTCTCAACCGCGCCTTACTATCGTGAGGCGCGAGTGACGTTTGCTCGGCGGCAGACTGCGTGCGAAATAGCGGCTTTGCTGCGCTCGCCGCATTGTAGGGACTGGCGATAAACGGTGATTAGGCTGTACTTCTACAAGATGGGCAGAGCGGCAGCGGATGATAGAAGCAGAGGCAAATCGTCTAGCAACTCCAAACGCGGCTTCGCCGCGCTATGGGCAGTGCAATCGGCAAGCATTGCAGCTCTTCGAGCTGCTCGCTTGCAATGGGAAACGCCTTTCTTTTGGACGGGCGACGCCCGTTTTCTTTCTCGGGAAAGAAAATGGGGGTCGCATCACGCGGCACATGTGCCGCATCCCCCTTCGCACCTGTGTGAAAAAGCATCCGCGCCCTCACGGGCGCAAAAAGTGAGGAACATTTTCATGATTTTCAAAAAATCCGGCCCGCCGGAATGGCTGCTCGTCTGTTTGGGCAACTACGGCAAGCAGTATGAAAACACCCGCCACAACATCGGCTTCATGGCCGCGGAGCGGTTGATCGACAAGCGCGATCTGCGCTGCAACCGCCTGCGCTTCCGCGCGCTGACGGAGGTCATCGAATTTGGCGGGGCGAATGTGCTTTTGATGATGCCGCAGACCTACATGAACCTCTCCGGCGAGTCTGTGGGCGAGGCGGCGCGGTTCTATAAAATTCCCGCCGACCACGTCATCGTCATCTCCGACGATATTTCGCTCCCGCTCGGCAAGCTCCGCGTGCGCGGCAGCGGCAGCGCGGGCGGACACAACGGCCTCAAGAACATCATCGCGCACCTCGGCACCGACGCTTTCCCGCGCGTCAAGGTCGGCGTCGGCGCGCCGGAGCACGACATTGTCGACTGGGTCATCGGCCCGTTCACGACCAATGAGCGCAAGGTCATCGACGGTGTGCTCGACCGCGCGCTCGGCGCGGCAGAGTGCATCATCACCGACGGCGTGAGCGCCGCGCAGAACCGCTACAACGGCTGAACGCTTTTTGCCGCCAAAATTTAAAAAATCGACATAGACTTTTTGCCAAAAGCCTATATAATAAAATGACTGACAACCACGGGCATGACCCGCCGCGGCTGCGGCGGATCTGCCCTTTTGCGCGTTGCGGAAGGAGGGATACGGCATGGCGCAGGGAATGAACAAACTCAATGAAGCGCTTGCGGCTCTTCCCGAGGTGCGCGAGCTGCTGCTCTCGCTCGACGCGGGCACATCGCCCATCGCCGTATCGGGCCTTTCGGGTGTGCACCGCGCGCAGCTCACCGCTGCCGTGCGGCACAAGACACAGCGCCCGCTTTTGATCGTCTGCGCGGACGAAAACGAGGCAAACCGCATGGCGGGCGACCTGCACGAGCTGCTCGGCGAGGACGTGAGCCTGCTGTTCGCGCGCGAATGGCAGCTGCGCGACCGCGTGTTCGCCTCCCACGGCTGGGAGCAGCAGCGCATCGGCTCGCTGTGCAGCCTTGCCGCCGGAAAAGCGCCGATCCTGGTCGCGACGGTCGACGGCCTGATGCAGCGAACGCTCCCGCCCGACGCGCTGCGCGGCGCGGTGACGGACATTTCGCTCGGCGACCGCTTTGACCTGAACGCGCTCTCGAAAAAGCTTGTCGAAAGCGGCTACACGCGCGCGGAAACGGTCGAGGGCATCGGCCAGTTCGCGCTGCGCGGCGGCATTCTCGACGTCTGGTCGCCGCTGAGCGCGCCCGTGCGCGTCGAATTCTTCGACGACGAGGTCGACGCGATGGGCGAATTCGACGTGACGACCCAGCGCCGCACGCAGAACGTCAAATCCCTGACCGTCCTGCCCGCGGCAGAGGTGCTGCCCGCCCTCTCGGACGGCGGACGCGAAAAAATGCTCGAGCGCCTTGGGCGCGCCGCGCAGAAAATTGCGAAAAAGGCTGAAGACAGCTCCATCGTCCAAACGCTGCGCAGCGACATCGAGAGGCTTCGTAACGACCTGCCGCTCGGCGGCATGGACCGGTATCTCGCCGCGTGCTACCCCGACGAAGTCTGCGCGCTCGACTATCTCTCACCCGACACGCTCATCGCCGTCAGCGACGGCATGCGCGTTTTGGAGTGCAGCAAGAACTACCACTGGGAGCTCTCCGAGGACGTAAAGCCCCTGATCGAAGAGGGCGTTTTGTGCGGCGAATTCGCCGCGCTCGCGCTCAGTCAGGAGGTATTGAGCCACCGCATGGGCGCGTTCCCCGTGCTGCTGCTCGATTCGCTCCCCACCTCGCGTAATCTGCTGCCGCCGAGGACCATCCTCAGCATGAACGCGCGCTCGCTGCCGTCGTACGGCGGCAGCCTCGAGACCGCCGCGGGCGACATGGAGCGGTATCTTGGCGCAGGCTGCGGCGTGCTCGTCCTCTGCGGCAACGAAACGCGCGCGAAAAACTTCCGGAGCCTTTTGGAAGAGCGGAACATCCGCGCGCAGCTCAACTTGAAAAACGACCGCCTCCCCGCCCCGCACGAGACCGTCATCGGTCTCGGCGCGCTGAGCGCGGGCAGCGAATATCCACAATTAAAGCTCGTCATCCTGACCGAGGGCCAGCTGACCGCTCCCCTCTCCGGCAAGCGCGCAAAGGCGCGGCCGAAGAAGGAGACGCCGGCCCGCGCCGCGCTGCGGTCCTATGAAGACCTCTCCCCCGGCGATCTCGTCGTGCATGTCCACCACGGCATCGGCCGCTTTGCGGGCATCGAGCGCATGCGCGTCGACGGCGTGGACAAGGACTATATCAAGATCTGCTACGCGGGCAACGACAGCTTATACGTCCCCGCGACGCAGCTCGACATGGTGTCAAAATACATCGGCGGCCATGGCGAGGACGAGGACGGCCAAATACGCACGAAGCTCAGTAAGCTCGGTGGCACGGACTGGTCGCGCGCGAAAACGAAGGCGCGCGCCGCGGCAAAGGACCTCGCCAAAGGGCTCATCGCGCTCTATGCCGAGCGCCAGCGCCGTCCTGGCTTCGCCTTCTCGCCCGACTCCCCGTGGCAGAAGGAGTTTGAAGAGGCCTTCGACTATGAAGAGACCGACGATCAGCTCCGCGCCATCGCCGAGATCAAGGCCGACATGGAGCGCAGTACGCCGATGGACCGCCTGCTCTGCGGCGACGTCGGCTACGGCAAGACTGAGGTCGCGCTGCGCGCCGTGATGAAGTGCGTGCTCGACGGCAAGCAGGCGGCAATCTTAGTGCCGACCACCGTGCTCGCCCAGCAGCACTATGCGACGGCGCTGAACCGCTTCCGCTCGTTCCCCGTGCGCATCGAAGTGCTCTCGCGCTTCAAAACGCCGGCGCAGAAGAAGCAGATTTTGCAGGATGCCGCCGCGGGAAAGATCGACTTACTCATTGGCACGCACTCGCTGCTGCAAAAGAGTTTGCACTTCAAGGACCTTGGCCTTCTCATCATCGACGAGGAGCAGCGCTTCGGCGTAACGCACAAGGAAAAGCTCAAGGAGCTCTCGCGTCAGGTCGACACGCTGACGCTCTCGGCAACGCCCATCCCCCGCACGCTCAACATGGCGCTCTCGGGCATTCGCGACATGTCCACCATTGAAGTGCCGCCCGTCGACCGCCAGCCGGTGCAGACGTATGTGCTCGAGCACAACTGGAGCGTCATCGCCGACGCCATCCGGCGCGAACTCGCGCGCGGCGGACAGGTCTACTACATGCACAACCGCGTCGAGACCATCGACCGCTGCGCCGCCCAGCTCAAAAAGCTTCTCGGCGACGACGTCGCTATCGGCGTCGCGCACGGCAAGATGGACGAAAAGGGCCTGTCGTCCGTGATGCAGCAGCTCTCGGACGGAGAAATTCAGGTGCTCGTCTGCACGACGATCATCGAGACGGGCATCGACATTCCGAATGTCAACACCCTCATCATCGAGGACGCCGACCGCCTCGGCCTCGCCCAGCTGCACCAGATCCGCGGCCGCATCGGCCGCAGCGCGCGCCGGGCGTACGCCTATATGACCTACCGCGCGGGCAAGATCCTCACCGAGGTCGCGGCCAAGCGCCTGACGGCCATCCGCGAATACGCGGAGTTTGGCTCGGGCTTCCGTATCGCGATGCGCGACCTTGAGATTCGCGGCGCGGGCAATTTGCTCGGCCCCGAGCAGTCGGGCTACATGATGAGCGTCGGCTACGACATGTATTTGCAGCTCTTGGAAGAGGCTGTGCTCGAGCAGCGCGGTGAAAAGGCTCCACAGCGTACCGAGTGCTCGGCAGACCTCACGGTCTCGGCGAACCTGCCGGAGAGCTACATTTCCTCGGGCGAGCAGCGCATGGATATCTACCGCCGCATCGCGGCGCTGCGCACCGCCGAGCAGTCGCAGGAGCTGCTCGACGAGCTCATCGACCGCTACGGCGAGCCGCCCCAGCCGGTCCTCAAGCTCATGGACGTCGCGCTTTTGCGCGCGGAGGCCGTGCAGATCGGCGTGAGCGATATCTCGCAGCGCGGCAGCGAGATCACCTTCACCTTTGCCGCGTCCGAGGCAGTCCCCGTGGAGGCCGTGATGGTCCTCTGCTCGCTGCCGAAGAACCGCCGCCGGCTCACGCTCTCCGCCACGGGGACGGAGCCGAAGCTCCTGCTGCGTCTTACGCCAAACGAGGACGCATTGGATACTGCCTTGACGCTGGTCGGAGACCTGCGTGTGAATAAGGAAGAAAACGAAAAAGAGGTAACATTATGATCAAGAAGAGATTGCTTTCGTTCCTTGGCGCGGCGGCCATCACCGCGGCGCTCACCTTTGCCGTCGTGTCGCTCTCGCCCTCGAACGGCTTCACCTCCGGCACGATGCAGGAGGGTCTCTGCTACGAAGCGACCGGCGTCGCGCCCGACGCGATCGTCGCAAGCCTGAACGGCAACGGCGCGAGCGCCGACCTTGTCGCATACTGGATCGGCTACGACGTGTCGTATCTCGACAGCTACATGCAGTATTACACCGGCTCGTCCATCAACTGGGACGACACCCTCTCCGACGGCATGAGTGTCTCCGACTATGTGAAAGCAAGCGTGCTCTCGTCCGTCAAGCAGCACTTGGTGCTTGAAAATCTCGCCAGCAAGTACGGCGTGACGCTTACCGCCGAGCAGGAGGCCGCCATGGCCGAGAGCGACCAGAGCTACATTGACCAGTACGGCAGCGAGGAAGCTTTTGAGGCCGAGATCGCCAAGCTCGGCATGCGCCGCGAGACCTATGACCGCGTCGCGCGCTCAAACTACCTGTATCAGAATCTCTATGAGCTCTACAATACCGAGGGCAGCGCGCTCTACGCCTCCGACGAGGACCTCGCCGTCTACGCCACCGAGCAGAACTATATCACAGCAGACCACATTCTGCTCTCGACCAAGGACCTGACCACCGGCGAAGCCCTCACCGACGAGCAGAAGGCCGAAAAGAAAGCGCTCGCTGAGGAGCTCGTCGAAAAGCTCAATTCCTACACCGGCGACGACATCGCCTCCTACTTTGCCGAGCTCGCCGACGAGTACAGCGAGGACCCCGGCCGCGAGAGCTATCCCACGGGCTACACCTTCACGACCGGCTCGATGGTGCAGGAGTTTGAAGACGCCGCCTACGCGCTTTCCGAGGGCGAGGTGAGTGAAGTCGTCGAATCCAGCTTCGGCTATCACATCCTGCTCCGCCTGCCGCTCGACAAGGCCGCAGCCGCCGATGAGGTGCGCGACGAGTATTTCTCGAACTTCATCGCCGAGCAGATGGATTCCGCCGTCATCGCCACGAGCGAGGACTACGATAAGCTTGACCCGCAGACGATCTACGAGGCGATCGTCGCCGCGCAGGCGGAGGGTTAAATCGCAGCGCGGCGCACTGTACGGCGCTTGCGCCCGCGAGGGCGCGTGAGGGGCAGCCCGAAAGGGCTGCTTCCTTTTTGCGTCTCGGCAGGGACGCTGCTTTTTTCCCTGCACCGTGCAGAGGACAAAATAAAAAGGAGACCTCTTTCGAGGTCTCCTTTTATTTTCAGGGGTTAGCGGTGCTTTAGCACTTCTCGAAGATGGTCGCAACGCCCTGGCCTCCGCCGATGCAGAGGGTGGCAAGACCCTTCTTGGCGTCGTCGCGCTTGAGCATTTCGTGCAGCAGGGTGACGATGATACGAGCGCCGGAAGCGCCGACGGGGTGGCCGATGGAGATCGCGCCGCCGTTGACGTTGACCTTGCTCATGTCGAAGCCAAGCTCACGGGCAACAGCGATGGACTGGGCCGCGAAGGCTTCGTTGGCCTCGACGAGGTCGATATCGTCGATGGTCAGGCCGGCCTTCTGCATGGCCTGACGGGAAGCGGGCACGGGGCCGACGCCCATGATCTTCGGGTCGACGCCGCCCTGGCCCCAGCTGACGAGCTTGGCCATGGGCTTGAGGTTGTACTTCTTCACGGCCTCGCCGGAAGCGAGAACGATGGCGGCAGCGCCGTCGTTGATGCCGGAGGCGTTGCCGGCGGTGACGCGCTGGACGTGCTTCTTGGTATCGGCTTCGTGGATGCCGGTGGGCTCGAAGGTGTGGACGATCTCGTCCTCAACGCCCTCGGGGCCGACGGGGAACGCGCCGCGCAGCTTGGCAAGACCCTCGGCGGTGGAACCGGCGCGGGGGAACTCATCCTTCTTGAACTCGACGATCTCCTTCTTGACCTTCACGGGGACGGGAACGATCTCATCGTCAAAACGGCCGGCAGCCTGAGCGGCCTCGGTCTTCTGCTGGGAGGCAGCGCCGAAGGCGTCGAGCTCTTCGCGGGTGATGCCCCAAACATCGCAGATGTTCTCGGCGGTGGTGCCCATATGGTAGTTGTTGAACGCATCCCACAGGCCGTCCTTGATCATGGTGTCGACAAGCTTCTTGTCGCCCATGCGGGCGCCCCAGCGGGCGTCGGGAGCGGCATAAGGAGCGGCGCTCATGTTCTCGGTGCCGCCGCAGACGACGATATCGGCGTCGCCGGCGAGGATGGCGCGGCCAGCCTCAATGACGGACTTCATACCGGAGCCGCAGACCATACCGACGGTATAGGCGGGGACGGAATAGGGGAGACCGGCGCCCACGCCGACCTGACGGGCGACGTTCTGACCGAGACCGGCGGTCAGGATGCAGCCGAACATCAGCTCATCGACATTCTCGGGAGCGACATTCGCGCGCTTGAGGGCTTCCTTCACGACGATGGAGCCGAGCTGAGCGGCGGGGGTGTTCTTCAGGGAACCGCCGAAGGAACCGACAGCGGTACGGCAGCAGTTGACGACGTACAATTCTTTCATTTGACTTCTCCTTTAAAATTTGTAAATCCGGAATGAGATCCGATTTTCTTCGGTTTTGATTATACACACAGGAAAATGAAAAATCAACTGCAAAGTTGCGAAAAAATGTAGGCAATTTTGATTTTTTTCTTTCATTTCGTTAACTATTTAACAAGAATGAAGAATATCTTGCACCACGGGATCGTTTTGCACCCAAAGGCGCAGGGAAAGCAGCGCCAGCGGCGCTGCTTGGGATAAGGGGGCCATTCTCTCGCGTGAGACAATGGCCCCCTTTTCCCGCGTCTCCACACGCTGTGGGAATAAAAAGCAGCAGCTCTGCCTGGCTGTCCCCCCCGCGCCCAAGGGCGCAAAAAAGGGACGCCTCTTTCGAGGCGTCCCTTTTAATAAGTAGTTTCTACAAAACAGAAATAACTTAGAACTTGGGCTTCTGGGCCTTGACCTTGGGCTCCTGGCCGTTGCAGACGGCGACGATGTCGTTGGCAACGGAGGTGCAGCAGTTCAGAACGCTCTGCTCGGTGGTGGCGGCCATGTGCGGGGTCATGATGACGTTGTCGAGGTTGAACAGCTCGCGGCTGGACTCCTGGATGGGCTCATGCTCGAACACGTCGAGACCGGCCTGGAACAGCGTGCCGTCCTTCAGGCACTCAACAAGCTCGTTCTCCTTGATCAGAGCGCCGCGCGCGCAGTTGATGAAGGAAGCGGTGGGCTTCATCCAGCTGAACTGCTCACGGCCGATGGAGTGCTCGGTGGAGGGAACGACGGGCAGATGCACGGACACGAAGTCGGCCTGCTCCCAGACTTCCTTGGCGGTGGCCTTCAGCTCGCACAGATCGCCGATCTTATCCTGCGTGAGGTACGGATCGTAGCCGATGACGTTCATGCCGAAGCCGTACTTGCACTTCTGCATGGCGAGCTGGGAGATACGGCCGCAGCCGATCATACCGAGGGTCTTGCCGCCGAGCTCATAGGTGTGCTCCATGCCCATACGGACGAGGAAGTTGCCGCCGCGGAACTGACGGTCAACATAGGTGAAGCGCTTGGCGCACATGAGCATCAGCATGACGGCGTGCTCGGCGACGGCGTTGGCGTTGCCGGCAGGCGCGTAGACAACGGTGATGTCCTTGGCGTGGGCGTGGTCCATGTCGATGTTATCGAGGCCGGCGCCCTGCTTGCCGATGACCTTGAGGTTCTTGCAGGTGTCCATCATCTTGGCGGTGATGGGCTCGGTGCGGCACATGATGGCGTCGGGCTGGAACTCGGCGAGCTCCTTGACGTAGGTCTCCTCGTCGTTATGGCTGCACAGCTTCACTTCAAAGTCGTTGGACTCGAAGATGTGCGTGGCCACCTCGTTGAGCTCGATGGTGTAGTAAACTTTGAACTTTGCCATGATAAAGATCTCCTCTCAAATTTTTATTTATTGAATTGCCAAATGATTTCATACGGTTTCTTCATTATACCTTGCGCTTTGCACAAAAGCAAGCGATTTTCAGAAAGATTTGCAAGAACTTATTCAAATAATTGAACAGCATCTTTCATTTTGACGATTTGCCGTCATGTCTTTCCCCTGTTTTCTGCAATTTTCGCTGCAAAACAAAAAAGGACATAAAAGGCGCTTGACAAACTACTACATATGTAGTATATAGTTATCAACGACAAATGTAGTAGATCATCTAAGGAGGTCAACCCATGGACGATAAGAAGAGACTGCCCGACGCGGAGCTTGCCGTGATGCAGGCCATCTGGGCCGTCGGCGGCGAGGTCAGCCGCGGCGATCTCGACGGCGCGCTCGCGAGCCACGGCTGGAGCGCCAACACCGTCAACACCTACCTTACTCGCCTGTGCGAAAAAGGATTCCTCTCGAGCCGCCGCGAGGGGCGGAACAATTTGTACACGCCGCTCGTCTCAAAGGACAGATACCTCGAATTTGAGAGCCGCAGCGTCCTGAAGCGGCTCTACGGCGGGTCGCTCGGCAGCTTCGTCGCGGCGCTGAACGCCGAAAAGCCGCTCGAGCAGAGCGAGATCGACGAGCTGCGGCAGTTTTTGGACGATATGAGCCGGTAAACGGCGATAAAAAGGAGGACGCACCATGGAAACATTTCTGCTGAATCTGTTGAAAACTTCCCTGTTAGGTTCCCTCGCCATTCTGGCGATGCTGGTACTCAAACCTCTCTGGCGCGAGCGCTACCGCGCGAAGACGCGCTGCTGGCTGTGGCTGGCGCTGGCGGTCTTTTTGCTGCTGCCGGTCGATTTTTCGGTGAAAAACGCGCCGGTGCAGGCTGAGCCGCCGAAGGACTACACCCTCTTTGTCGGCACGGATAAGACAGCCATCCAATCGACCGACAACCTGTTTGGCGACATGGCCGAAAAAAGCGGCCAGTCCCCCGCACAGGTGCGCGACACGATCATCCAGCGCCCCGTGACGAATCCCGAGCAGAAGACGACGCGCTACATCCCCGTGACGACGATCTTGTTTTACGGCTATCTCGCGGGCGCGGCGGCGTTCCTGCTGTATCAGGGTGTCTCCTACGCCCTCTTCCGCCGCACGGTGCGCCGCTGGAAGAGAGACGTCTCCCGCGCGGACTACGCCTCCCTGCTCTCTGACACGGCGCGCGACTTAGGCGTGAGCGCGCCGGAGATGATCGTCTGCGAGGCCATCTCCACCCCCGCGGTGACGGGCCTGCTCCGCCCGCGACTGCTCCTTCCCCACGAGCACTACGACGTGCAGGAGCTGCGCTACATCCTGCGCCATGAGCTGTGCCATTTGAAGCGGCGCGATATGCTCTTAAAGCTCGTGCTGCTCGCGGCGAACGCGATGCACTGGTTCAACCCCGTGGTGTATCTGATGCTGCGTCAGGCGGACGAGGACATCGAGCTCGCCTGCGACAGCGCCGCGACCGACGGGCTCGAACTCCCCGAGCGCGCGGCTTACAGCCGGACACTGCTCGCCGCCGTGCAGTCCAGCGTGCGGGCGCTGCCCGCGACGACATGCTTCGGCGGCACGGTCGAGCGCCTGAAGCGCCGCATCACGAACGTGCTGGGCGCGCAGAAAAAGCGCGGGTTCGGCGTTGTCGCCCTCGTGCTGGCGCTGACGCTGACGGCGGGCTGCGCCGTCAGCTGGGGCGAGCGCGCGCAGAAAAATGACGACCCGTTTGCCGACAAGAGCTATACGGTCGACACGCTCTTATATGAAGCGCCCGGCTTTACGGATGGCTTTACGGATGGCGCATACCCCACCTTCCGCACCGCGACGAATCCCGCAGGGGAGAAATACGTCACGATGTTCAACGATCTGGGCTATGCCCTTATCTACGGCCCGATGGAGGAATACAAGCTGGAAAAGCAGTCCTTCTACGCACTCTTCGGCAACACCAGAGACGCTTCTCCGGTCGACGACCTTATGCAGCACAACAAATCCGCATGGACCGGCTACTGCGAAGAGGCAAAGGACTCTCAGCCGTATCAGGCCTATCTTCTTGAGCAAGAAGACGGCACAATCTATCTCGGCCTTTCCGCCGACTATGCGGAAGACGGCAGTGAATGCTTCTGCATGGTCTACCGCCTAAACGGACAGATCAATCCGATCTACGCCTCGATGGACGACTATGCCGCCGAGCGCGTGGCGGAGCTCAAAAAAGGCACGATGACCTATTCCGTGTCGGAAAACAATGAATATGCGTCCCGCTCGATCGAAGACACGGTCGCTGACGTGCGCGTGACGCAGCTGGAGCAGGGCGATTCGCTCGGCAACCTCTCCCCCGACGGCACGGTGCTGGAGCTGTGGTACTTCCAGTATGAGATGAAGCCCACGAACGAGGCGGGCGCGCAGATCAACATTGTCGGCGGGCAGGAGCTGACGGACGACGGATATCTCAACGAACACTGGACGCACTATCTCACCGTCCTGCACTACACCTACGGCGAGAAGACCGGCTATCAGATCATCGGCACCTATACCGGCAATGACGGGCTGTGGTACAACGGATGCAGCTACAGCGGAGAGGAAAAGTATTACCTGCACGACTTCTATATCGACTATGCGGGGCTCAACGAGCCGAAGATGTACATTCCCGATCTGGTCGACGGTCTGGTCGAGGACGGCTACGGCCACGGCAACAGCGTCGAGGGCCGTCTGGTCTCCGGCAGCACCTACAATTTCTGCTACTACTATGTTCCCATCACCGGCTGGGCGTGCAGCCCCGGCACGGACTACTGGTACTCGCGCTATGACACCGGCTCGTATTTCAGTGTCAAGAAGCTCGAGCGCGGCATCAACGACGCAAAGGCGGAATGGGAGAGCACCGGCGTGACCGGGGAAAAGGTCGACACCGGCTGCTGGCGCTACGTGACGCATGAGGGCATGAGCAACACGATCGTCACGCTCTTTGCCGGTCCCAACAACACCACCTACGAAGTCGAAATTCACTGGCTCTTCGACGGCAGCACGGAAGAGAATCAGTGGGGCTGGAACCGCGACCGCGCCGTCGAGGAGGAGGCCGTGATCTTGCAGGCGATGGTCAAGCACTTTACGATCAACGGAGGAATCTACTTCACGGACGGCTCTTCCGACTCCGAGTCTCCCGCTGATACCGCGTTCCTGACCGACCTCCAGCTCGCGGCAAATGGCGGTATTGAATCGCTGACTCTGTTTCCGGCTGCTACAAGTTCGATTATCAGTCCGTGCGAGCCGGTCAGCACTGAGGGAAGCGAGTTGCACGTGGACCTGAGCAACTATGGCTATTCTTCTACATCCGAACCTGAGAATATCTCCCTGCTGAATCACATCCGGATTGATTTGAAAGGCGATAGCCAATCTTGGTTTGAATCTTATCAAGGTGGAAATGTGATCGGCTATTGCGCCGAGAATCGGCCGACAGAGTATTATCTGGCATTTGGTGACTTCGGCAAGTATGCGACGCTCTATGACGTAATACTCGAATGGTACCACAGCGCCCAGTCTGGCACCAAGCCATCCGACGCATCTTCGACCACCACGACAAATGCCGTCAGCCGCGATTCGCTTATCAAGGCTGCCGACAGCTACGTCGATCTGGGCGGTTACCTCTGGTACACTGCTGGCGGCAAATTCTGCCGCTGGCACGAGGGCGGCAGCGTGGAGACGGTTTGTGATCTGCCGCTGGACTATGATACGCCCGTCAGCGCGAGCCTTTCGACGCAGGACAATCGCATCCTGATGAACTATCACATCGGCGGTGCGATAATGGGTTCGTTCATCACCGACCTCTACGACACGGATGGCAAGAAGCTCAGTTCGATCAACGGCTACAACGCCATCGCTATCAGCGGCGACATTATTGTGATGACGGATTATTTCATGCCCACGCCGAACAACATGTCCATTTCCTATGACTGCGGCAAAACGTTCACGGAATTCGGTGACAAGGACTGGTTCTACGGCAGCGCTCTCACAGAGGACGGCACCTACGTCACCTCCGTCAACTCCTCGCTTGAGATCCGCGACGGCTATGTCTACACCACCGCCGTTTACGACATCAACCACGAGAAGTCAGACGACCCGCTTGTAACGCACGCCGTGCGCATCAGCATCAAGACCGGTGCGCAGGAAATTCTGGACTGAAGCGGTCAAATTTCAAAAAGGCGGCCTTCGGGCCGCCTTTTTCCCCGCATTTTTGCGTAAAATGATGGGAATATTGCAAAAAGGTACTGGAACATCTCAAAGATATGTGGTATGATGGGAATATTCCAAAACGTATTTCTCGGGAGGTTCCCACCATGGAACACAATCCGGTCCTCAAAAATCCGCTGTCGCTCGACAGCGAAATTCCGCTCTACTCCCAGCTCATGGGCATCATCAAGCGCAGCATCACCTCCGGCGCGCTCAAGGTCGGCGACCTGCTGCCGAGCGAGGCCGAGCTCTGCCGCTCGTATGATATCAGCCGCAACACCGTGCGTCAGGCCATCGGCGCGCTCGAAGAGGAGGGCTTTGTCGTGCGAAAGCGCGGCAAGGGCACGTTCGTCACTGACCCGAACACGCGCCGCAAGGGCGTGCAGTATTCGTTCACGACGGAAATTTCCCAGCTGGGCAAAACGCCGTCGTCCACGCTGGTCGACTTCGCGGTCATCACGCCGAGCCCCAAGATCGTGACGCTCATGGGCCTTGAGCAGGGCGTGAAGGTCTATCGCTTCACGCGCGTGCGAAACGTCGACGGCGAGCCGCTCATTTTAGAGACGTCGTACTACCCAGAGTACATCTACCCGAACCTGACGCGCGAGCTTTTGGAAACGCACAGCTTCTACAGCCTGCTCTACCACGTCGGCGTCATCCCGTTTTCCGCGTCGGACACGTATGAGGCCGTCGTGCTCGCGCCGCACGAGGCGCAGCTTCTGCACTGCGCGCCCGGCTCGGCGGCGTTTTTCCATCAGCGCCGCACCACGACCGAGAACGGGCATACCTATGAATACACCACGAGCTATATGCGCGCGGACCGCGTGAAGCTGGATGTCAGATTTCAGAAGGGATCGACGTCCTTCATGCGCACGGTGGACTGAAAAAATCGGCAGCCGAAAGGCTGCCTTTTTTTGCGCCCTCCCCGCGCAGCGGGGTTTTTATCGCAGCGCGACAGCGCTGCATCGTTGTTCCCCACACCGTGTGGGGACGCGACAAAGGGGGATATTCTCTTTCTCGAAAGAGAATATCCCCCTTACACCCCCAAGAGAAAGGACGAGGGGCTTTCCCCCTCGACCCCGCACATTGGCAGTTTAGGGCTCGAAGAGCTGCACGCGCTGCGCAATCGGGTGCGGTGTACATGGCTTCGCCATGAACCCCTGCGAGTCGTCACCACTCGCAACCGCGCCTTACTACCGTGAGGCGCGAGTGACGTTTGTTCGGCGGCAGACTGCCTGCCGAATGCGGCATTGCTAACGCTCGCCGCATTGTGGAGTGCTCCGGTAGACGGAAATTAGGCTCTACTTCTACAAGATGGGCAGAGCGGCAGCGGATAATAGAAGCAAGTCAAATCGTATAGCAACTCTCAACGCGGCAGCGCCGCACGCAGGCATTTCCATTCCGGAGGCATCAAGGTCATTCAAGATTGGAACTGCCAATCAAAGCCCTTTCTCTTGGGGGGTGTAAGGGGGGATATTCTCTTTCTCGAAAGAGAATATCCCCCCTTGGTACTGCCGCCCGCACGCCGCATTTTCCCTCCGCGCTCTGCGCGGAAAGCCACCGTTCCCTTGCGGGAGCGCAAAAAAGAAGCAGCCCTTTCGGGCTGCCAACTTTTTTTACTTTTCGCAAATGACCGGCTTTTGGCGGTCAGACTCCACAAAGGCCTTGGCCTTTTTCACCGCTTCCGCGCGGGGAAGCTTGACCTGCTCGCCGGTGCGCATATCCTTGCAGGACACGACGCCCGCGTTGATCTCGTCTTCGCCGAGGAAGTAGACGTAGGGCACCTTGAGCTTGTCGGCGTAGTTCATCTTGGCCTTGAACTTCTTCTTTTCCGTATAGATCTGCGTGCTGACGCCCGCGGCACGAAGGTCGGTGGCGAGCGAGATGGCCTCGCTCAGGTCCTCGGTCATCGGCAGGATGAGCACGTCCGCCGGCGCGGTGCAGATGTCGCTATTCAGAAGGCCCTGCTCGCCGAGGACATAGAACAGGCGCGTCACGCCGATCGAAATGCCGACGCCGGGGAGCTTGCGGTCAGTATAGTACTCCGCAAGGTTATCGTAGCGGCCGCCGGAGCAGACCGAGCCGATCTCGGGGTGGTCGAGCAGCGTCGTCTCGTACACCGTGCCGGTGTAGTAGTCGAGGCCGCGCGCGATGGTCAGGTCGACCGCGAAGTTCTCCTGCGGCACGCCGAACGCGCCGAGGTACTTGGCGACGGTCGTCAGCTCGTCGAGGCCCTGGTCGAACATCTCGTTGCGGCCGCGGTACTTTTCAAGAGAAGCGAGCACCTCTTCGTTCGTGCCCTTGATGCCGATGAAGGCGAGGATCTCATCCGCCTTTTCGCCCTCGATGGCGTAGTCGTCGACCAAGATCGCGCGCACGAGGTCAGGGCCGATCTTTTCGATCTTGTCGACGGTGCGCATGATATCGCCGGACTTGTCGGAAAGGCCCAGCATCGCGTAGAAGCCGTTTAAGATGCGGCGGTTGTTGATGCGAATTTGGAATCTCGACAGACCGAGGCGGGAGAAGACGGTATAGATGATGGCGGGGATCTCGGCGTCGTTCGTGATGTCGAGCTCGCCGTCGCCGATGACGTCGATATCTGCCTGATAGAACTCGCGGAAGCGGCCGCGCTGCGCGCGCTCGCCGCGATAGACCTTTCCGATCTGGAAACGGCGGAACGGGAAAGCGAGGTCGGCATAATGCAGGGCAACGTATTTCGCCAGAGGCACCGTCAGGTCGAAGCGAAGGGACAGGTCGCTGTCGCCCTTGGAGAAACGGTAGATCTGCTTTTCAGTTTCGCCGCCGCCCTTGGCGAGCAGCACGTCGCTCGCTTCGATGATGGGCGTGTCGAGCGGGGTAAAGCCATAGACGCCGTAGGACGAGCGCAGCACCTCCATAAGGCGCTCCATCTGGGTCTGCGGCGCGGGAAGCAGCTCCATAAAGCCGGATAAGGTGTGAGCTTTGATCGTTGCCATGATAGTGTGTGTCCTTTCCTAATAGAATAGAATGTATGGACAGCGTACTGTACTGCGGTGGCACAGCAGCGTATCGGAGTGGTTGACAGATATTTTACGGTACGGCGCAGGGATTGTCAAGCGTCCGCGGCCGTTTTTTCCACTTTCGAGACAGTATAGCATTTTCCGCGCGGAATTGCCATAGCTTTCGCCGCCTGCGGTGCAAAAATTTTTCTTTCCGCCGCGGACAGTGTTCACGAAAAATGAAGATATCTGCCAAAAAGCACGAATTGCGCTTGACGGAACTGCCGCTTTTTGTTACCATAGAGACAATATCAACGGGCAAGCTCCGAAAACCGAGGTTCGCCCGCAAGCAGCTTCCGGGCAGCCGTCATTCGGCGTCCGCCGCGGCCACACCGCGCGGGCAGGAGTCGATCCGATCGGATCGTTGAGGAGGAACGTTGGATGTACCAGAGCAAAATGAAAAGCGAAGAGACCGATCACCTGTTCAAGGCGATCTTATCTTTGAAAACGGAGGAAGAATGCTACCGCTTCTTCGACGATCTCTGCACCTTCAGCGAGATCGAGGCGATGTCCCAGCGCTTCGAGGTGGCGTCGCTTCTCGCCGATGGCAAGACCTTCACGCAGATCTCGCAGAAGATCGGCGTTTCGTCTACGACCATCACGCGCGTCAATAAGTGCCTTTGCTACGGGGCGGACGGCTATAAGCTGCTGCTTGAGCGGGCCAAAGAAGAAAAGTAAGCCATTCGTCATTTTGATCAGAGCAGGTGCTAAGCGCCTGCTCCTTTTTGTCCGTTTTGCTTTATTACAATGCCGTAAAAGCATATCAGCATAACATCACGTCATCCCGATATAGAAGAATTGACTAAAATATTTTTTGGAATCTACGCGAATTTTATTGCTTTTGCTGAACAGGTATGTTACAATTAGTTCACAAATAGATTAGGGCATGGGAAACAGCGTGCAAGAAACCGTTGCCCGACGGTGCTGTTGCCTAAGTTCTGTGTCTGTTTTTCTGTGGGACCCCTCCACAGAAAACGCACGTCCCCGCGTGCGGTGTGCAGCGTGTTCGTCATGGGGAGGAGCGGCTTCCCGCTTCCTGACGGGCAAGTATTTTTATGAAGAGAGAGGTATTTTATCAATGGCAAACGAAAAGAAAGTCGCACGGGAGCCCAGTTTTCTGCTGGCGTTAGTTCCCATTGTGGCAATGATCGGGTTCATGCTTTACTGCTTCCTCGGTCATTCCGAATCCGGTTACCATGACGCTCACCTGCCCCTGGTCATGTCCATCGTCGTCGCGTGCATCGTCGGTCACTTCTGCGGTCACGACTTTAAGGATATGCTCGCCGGTATGATCGAGCGCCTGAGCGCTTCCATGGAAGCTGTTCTGATCCTCTGCACCGTCGGTTTCCTGGTCGCGAGCTTCATGGCCTCCGGTGCGATCCCCTCCCTGATCGTTTACGGTCTGGATCTGCTGACCCCGAAGCTGTTCCTGCCCATCGGCTGCATCCTCTGCGCGATCGTCGGTATGTCGTGCGGCTCCTCCTGGACCACCACCGCCACCATCGGTCTTGCGTTCCTCGGCATCGGCGCCGGTCTCGGCATCCCCGCCCCCATCACCGCCGGTATGATCATCTCCGGCGCGTATGTCGGCGATAAGTTCTCCCCCCTGTCCGATACCACCAACCTCGCCGCGGCTGTTGCCGAGACCGGTCTTTTCGACCACGTCACCGCGATGGTCTCCTCCACCGGCCCGACCTTGGTCATCGCCCTCATCCTCTACACCATCATGGGCCTGAACATCGACGCCAGCGCCTATGATCCGACCGTCGCCCAGTCCATTCAGGACGCGTTCCGTGGGGCCTTCGTGATCTCCCCCGTTCTGCTCATCCCCATCATCGTGGTTATCGTGATGTGCATCCTGCGCGTGCCCGGCCTTGTCGGTATCGCCATCTCCGTTGCCACCGCGACCATCTTCATGATGATCTTCCAGTCCACCGACATCTACGGCTCCCGCGCCCTGGGCGACATCTTCAACACGCTGCACTACGGTATCGGCGTTGAGACCGGCAACGAGGTCGCTGACTCCATCCTCGGCAAGGCCGGCGGTATGGACGGCACCATGTGGACCATCAACCTCATCCTCCTCGCGCTCGCCTACGGCGGTGCTCTGGAGCGCTGCGGCTGCGTCGAGCGTCTGTTCGGCGGCCTGAAGCACAAGATCCACTCTGTCGGCAGCCTCATCCTCGCGACCCTGCTGACCTCCATCTTCTGCGACGCCACCATGTGCGACCAGTTCCTCGGCATCGGCGTTCCCGCCCCCATCTATGCTGACAAGTACGACGAGCTCGGTCTCGGCCGCAATATGCTCTCCCGTTCTCTGGAAGATGCCGGTACCCTCTGGGCCGTTATGTTCCCCTGGACCGGCTGCGGCGCTTACCAGACCGGCGTTCTCGGCATGAGCCCGCTGGTGTTCTTCCCGTATGCGTTCGTCAACCTGCTCAACCCCGTTTACGCCTATGTGACCGCTCTGTTCGGCCGCAACATCTTCTGGGCTGACGGTTCCTACACCAATGTCTTCGGCAAGACCAAGGCTGGCAAGCCCGCCGGCGCTCCCGAAGAGGCTCACGCCAAGGCCCTTGCGAACCTCGAGGCTCGCCGTGCTGCCGGTAAGGCCCCCAAGATCAACGCGTAAGCCCCCTTCCCCGCTTTACTTAGAAAGGAATCACCGCTGTGAAACATTCGCTTCCCTGGGAATCCGTCCCGCCTCCGATCTACCCCGCACAGTCGTCGCTCAAGCCACGTAAAAAGTGGGTGCAGACCGGCGGATGGATCTTGGTTGTTGTGCTGCTGCTGTTCGGCATTTCGACCCGCAGCAGAAACCCGCTGCTCGCCTTCGTCTCGCTCGCGTTTTCCGTGCTGTATCTGCTGACGCTGATGACCAAAAAGGACGCCGCTCTCACGAGCCGTGGACTTGAGATCTTCTACAACATGCAGTTTACCACGCACTACGAGTTCTTCCCCTGGGAGGACATCAATGCGATCGTGTGCGAGGACCGCGGCCATGCCGACATGGTGCGCCTGCACATCGGCCACGGCAACACGGAAAAGGCTCTCTTCTTCCCGCGCGAAGACCTCGACGAGGTCTACGCGTTCATCAAAAAGAAGAATCCGGCGATCCGCATCATGGATTATGCCGCGCCCGAACCGAAGTCCAGCAAGAAGCACAAAAAGTGAACAACTGTGACCTTTCCACAAAGAATGAAGGGCGCCCCGCTTTTGCGGGGCGCTTTTTTTATCTATTCTGTCTAATTCTATCACTGTACCCTGATAGTGTGTTATCCAAATATGGTGATAACGCACAACAAAGAAAACTTTTTCCAGCAAAAAACTATTGATTTTGCACAAAAATGTGCTATACTGTTTCCAGAACGATCCTGTGGGACTTTTCCACAGGCGGAGCGCCATCCACGCACGGGCATGCGCGGAAAGTAAGGGGAACGCTTCGACACGTTTCTTGCACCTGAGGCGGTTCGGGCGACCGGACACGCCGACCGGGTCACACCGGAACTTTGAGAAAAGAGAGGACACTACCATGATCATGAATCCTACCGCGATCAAGCATGTCGTCGTCGATGGCCACAGCCTGACGCTCGAATCCTTCGTCGCCATCGCTCGCTACAATGCGACCGTCGAGCTGGCTCCCTCCGCTCTGGAAGCCATGAAGAAGTCCCGCGCCCTGGCCGAGAAGATCGCCGCTGAGGGCCGCGTCGCTTACGGCATCACCACGGGCTTCGGCGAGTTCCAGAAGGTCGCCGTCCCCAAGGAGATGAGCAATCAGCTCTCCACCAACCTGATCCTCAGCCATTGCACCGCCGCCGGTGAGCCGTATGCTGACGAGATCGTCCGCGGCATGATGCTGCTGCGTGCCAACGCTCTGTGCGGCGGCGTGAGCGGCGTTCGTCCCATCCTCGTCGAGATGCTGCTCGAGATGCTCAACAAGGGCGTGACCCCTGTTGTCCCGCAGAAGGGCTCTCTCGGCTCCTCCGGCGACCTGGCTCCTCTCGCTCACATGACGCTCCCCATGCTCGGCAAGGGCGAGGCCATGTACGAGGGCGTGAAGATGCCCGGCGCTGAGGCCATGGCCAAGGCTGGCATCAAGACGCTCGACACCCTGGTCTCCAAGGAAGGCCTCGGCATGACGAACGGCACCTGCGCGATGACCTCCGTCGGCGCTCTCGCGCTGTACGACACCATCTGCGCCGCCCAGCTCGGCGACGTGATCGCGTCCATGTCCTTCGAGGGCCTGACCGGTCTTCGCAACGCCTTCGACCCCCGCATCCATCAGGTGCGCGGCCAGAAGGGCCAGATGCTCGTCGCCGCGAACATGCGCAAGCTGCTCGACGGCTCCGAGATCCTCGACAACTGCCAGAAGGACCGCGTTCAGGACGCTTACGCCCTGCGCTGCATCCCGCAGCTGCACGGCGCCTGCCGTGACGCCCTCGACTACGTCCGCGAGAAGGTCGAGATCGAGCTCAACGCCGTCACCGATAACCCGCTGATGTTCCTCGATGACGAAGCCGTTATCTCCGGCGGTAACTTCCATGGCGAGCCCATGGCCCTGCCGTTCGACTTCCTCGGCATCGCCGCGAGCGAGCTGGCCGACGCTTCCGAGCGCCGCACCGAGCGTATGGTCAACCCCGCGCTCTCCAACGGCCTGACCGCGTTCCTGACCACCGAGGCCGGCGTCAACTCCGGCTTCATGATCGTTCAGTACGCTGCCGCCTCCATGGTCAGCGAGAACAAGATCTACGCCCACCCCGCTTCCGTCGACTCCATCCCCTCCTCCGCCAACCAGGAGGATATCGTCTCCATGGGCACCACCGCTGCCCGTAAGGCCAAGATGATCCTGCAGAATACGCAGGACGTCCTCGCTGACGAGCTGATGACCGCCTGCCAGGCCATCGACATCCGCCGCCGCCTGAACACCCACGGCCAGGGCATGACCCCGCTGCATGAGGCTCTCTATCAGCACGTGCGCGAGAAGGTCGCTTTCTATGAGATCGACCGTGAGATCTGGCCTGACATCCGTGCGGTGGAAGCGATGATCCGCTCCGGCGAGCTGCTGGATATCGTCAAGGAGTATATCCCCGACTTTGAGTAAGTCAAAATTGCGTCTACGACGCAATTTTGAGACCTTTCATTTGGGCCATCGGCCCAAATGAAATAGGGGCTTCAAATATTTTCGCTCACCGCGAAAATATTTGTAAGGTGTCCCTGCGGACGCACATGTCGTCCTTCGGGACTGATCAACATCATTTGCGGCGTGCGCGCCGCAAAATAGGTGCGCACTGCAAATTGTAGTGATTGTACCGAGAACGGCATAAACGCTACTGAAAGATTTGTGTTTTGACACGAATTGACAGAATGTAAAAGAAGGTGTAAAGTTATTTTGGCTTTACACCTTCTTTTTTTAGGAGGAACTTGCTATGGAACTGAACATTTTACGAGCGGACCCGGCGGGGAATATTACGGTGTTCGTGCTCGATCCGGTCGAAAAGGCACAGCGCGCGGCCATCGCGGAGAAGATCATGGCGATCCCCGCGCTCAAGGCCGAGCAGGTCGGCTACGCCTGCGCCGCCGAGGACGACGTCGACGGCCACATGGAGATGATGGGCGGCGAATTCTGCGGCAACGCGACGCGCGCCTACGGCATGTATATTGCCCAGCAAAAGGGCGGCCTTTCCTCGGTCAGGCTGCGCGTGAGCGGCTGCGACCATGTCGTCACTGCGCAGGTCGATCTGAAAAGCGGCACGGCGCGCGCTGAAATGCCCTGTCCGCGCAGCGTGAAGCGTGTCACGGTGAATGGTCACGAGGGCACGCTCGTCGACTTAACAGGCATCGCCCACTTCGTCGTTGAGGGCGTGGAGCCGAGCGAAGGGTTCTTCCGCGCGGCGGAGTCGATCTTTTCCGGAATTGCAGGGCTTGACGCCTGCGGCGTCATTTTCCTCAACGTGGAAAATCGCAGCATGACCCCGCTCGTCAAGGTCATCGAGACCGACTCCCTCGTCTGGGAGGGCAGCTGCGGCAGCGGCAGCGTCGCCTGCGCCGTCGCGCAGAGCGAACGCATGGAAAACGGCGGTTTTTCGTGTGAATACCGGCAGCCCGCGGGCGCGGTCCGCGCAAGCGTCGAGCGCCAAGGCGGAAACGTCATCGACGCGAGCATCGGCGGCGAGGTCACGCTGGATGAGCCCATGCGCATCACGCTGTGACGCGGCAGAGTGAAATGAAAGCCGGGCGCTGGCAACTTTCGCTTTTCTCGTTTTGATCTTTGCCGCAAGCGTTGAAAATTCGTCCAAAAATCTCCCGTTTTTTCTTTTTAAGGCACGCAAACCAACGCTTAATTTTTTAAGGTTTTTGGAAAAAAGAGGCTTGCAAAACAGTTTACCTTTCTCTATCGTTCGGCTATAATTGATTTTGTCAATAAGAGACAATTCTCCGCTTTTAAATACATAATTATTTAGGAGGTATTCCCCATGACCGACATTGAGATCGCCCAGGCACATGAAATGAAGAAGATCACCGAAGTCGCCGCCAAGGCCGGCATCGATGAAAAGCACCTCGAGCTCTACGGCAACTACAAGGCCAAGCTCGACCTAAGCGAGATCCGCAAGCTGCCCCGCAAGGCAAAGCTGATCCTCGTCACCGCTATCAGCCCCACCCCCGCGGGCGAGGGCAAGACCACCACGTCCGTCGGCCTTGCTGACGCGCTCAACAAGCTCGGCAAGAACACCATGGTCTGCCTGCGCGAGCCCTCTCTCGGCCCCGTGTTCGGCGTCAAGGGCGGCGCTGCCGGCGGCGGCTACGCTCAGGTCGTCCCCATGGAGGATATCAACCTGCACTTCACCGGCGACTTCCACGCCATCGGCGCTGCCAACAACCTGCTGGCCGCTCTTCTCGACAACCACATCCAGCAGGGCAACGTGCTCGGCATCGACCCCCGCAAGATCGTGTGGAAGCGCGCTGTCGATATGAACGACCGCCAGCTCCGCCACATCATCGACGGCCTTGGCGGCAAGGCCAGCGGCGTGCCCCGCGAGGACAGCTTTGAGATCACCGTCGCGAGCGAAGTCATGGCAGTTCTCTGCCTTGCGACCGGCCTCGCCGACCTCAAGGAGCGCCTCGGCAAGATGGTTGTCGCCTACACCTACGACGACAAGCCTGTCACCGCGCACGACCTGAAGGCTGAGGGCGCGATGGCCGCGCTCTTAAAGGATGCCATCAAGCCCAACATGGTCCAGACGCTCGAAGGCACTCCCGCGTTCATCCACGGTGGCCCGTTCGCAAACATCGCCCACGGCTGCAACTCCATCCAGGCCACTGAGACCGCGATGCGCCTGAGCGACTATACCGTCACCGAAGCAGGCTTCGCCGCCGACCTCGGCGCCGAGAAGTTCCTCGACATCAAGTGCCGCGCTGCGGGCTTCCACCCCGACGCTGTCGTCATCGTTGCGACCGTCCGCGCGCTCAAGTATCACGGCGGCGTGCCCAAGGCCGAGCTCAACAGCGAGAACCTTGAGGCGCTTGAAAAGGGCCTGCCGAACCTCCTCCAGCACGTCGACAACGTGAAGAACGTCTACGGTCTCCCCTGCGTCGTCGCCATCAACGCGTTCCCGACCGACACCAAGGCCGAGCTCGACCTCGTCGAGAGCAAGTGCCGCGAGCTGGGCGTCAACGTCCGCCTGAGCGAAGTGTGGGCCAAGGGCGGCGAAGGCGGCCTTGCGCTGGCTGAGGAAGTCGTGCGCCTGTGCGACGAGCCCAACCACTTCCAGTTCGTCTACGACGTCAACGACAGCATCGAGGACAAGCTCAATGCCATCGCCACCAAGGTCTATCATGCTGACGGCGTGGTCATCGCCGCTTCCGCCAAGAAGCAGCTTAAGCAGCTCACCGAGCTCGGCTTTGACAAGCTGCCCATCTGCATGGCCAAGACGCAGTTCTCCTTCTCCGATGACGCCAGCAAGCTCGGCGCGCCCCGCGGCTTCAAGATCACCGTCCGCGACCTCAAGGTCAACGCCGGTGCGGGCTTCCTGGTCGCCAAGACCGGCGACATCATGACGATGCCGGGCCTGCCCAAGGTCCCGTCCGCCGAGAAGATCGACGTCGACGAAAACGGCAAGATCACGGGCCTGTTTTAAGAGAAACCCTGCAATATATCGCAGATTTTACCCTTTTGATTTACTGGGAAGAGGCGGGATGACCCGCCTCTTCCTGAAACCTTTTATTCTGATTTTACCGATCCGGGGAGGAACGCTATGAAGATCGCAGATATGAAAGTTACCGAGCTCATCAACGAAGTCGGTTCCGGCACTCCCGCCCCCGGCGGCGGCGCAGTGGCGGGCCTTGCCGGCGGCGTCGGCGTGGCGCTGACGATGATGGTCAACGGCCTGACGCTTGACAAGAAGGGCTTTGAAAATGACCGCGAACGCCTTTTGGACGCCATTGCCAAGGGCAATGAGCTCAAGGAGCGCTTCATCGATGTGATGAACCGCGACAGCGAGGTTTTCGACGGTCTGATCGAGTCTCTTGCCCTCCCCAAGGATGATGACGCGCACAAGGCCATCCGCCGCGGCGCGGTGCAGGCAAGCTTCCGCAGCTGCACGCAGGTGCCGCTGACAATGATGGAAATTTGCTCCGAGGCCATCGACCTGTGCGCCGAGCTTGTCGGCACGACGAATCCGAACGTTGTCAGCGACCTCGGCATCGCCGCGCTCACGCTCAAGACGGCCATGCAGAGCGCGTGGCTCAACGTGCTCATCAACCTCTCGTCCTTAAAGGACAAGGCGTTCCGCGACGAGTGCTGCCAGAAGGGCGAGGCGCTGCTCGCGCACGCTGTACCCATCGCCCAGGAGAGCTACGAAAAGGTGCTCAAGGTCATCACCGAAAAGTAAGCGCTCCGCCTTCTCGTTTTCCGTCATTTCACGCCGTCCGCCGCGTCAAGCACGCGCCGCGGACGGCGCGCTTTTTTCTTTCCTGAATTTTTGCAATTTACAGTAGCATTTTGCGGATTTTGTGGTACAATACCATCGGTTCATATTTTATCGATCTAAATACTGCACGAAAGAGGCTTTTTTCATGGATTTTGTTGCAAACGGCTCCAAAAACGTTGAAATTGAGACGTCCACGGGCGTCTATCTGCGCCACGCCATCCAGACGCACTTTGTCGAGATCGGCGAGGATTACATCGAACTCGTCAACCGCTACGTCAAGCCCCTCTACGAGGAGGGCGACCTGCTGAGCATCAGCGAAAAGATCATTGCCCTGTGCCAGAAGCGCGTGGTCTACCGCAAGGATATGAAAATTTCGTGGCTGGCGAAATTCCTCAGCCGCTTTGCCATCCAGCACAACAGCGCCGGCATCGGCGTGGGCGAGGTGTGCAAGATGCAGTTCGCCATCGACGAGTGCGGCGCGTGGAAGGTCCTCTGGGCCGCGATCTGCGCAGGCTTCGGCAAGCTTGTCGGCAAGCACGGCATCTTCTACGATATGGTCGGCATGGAGGTCACGGGCCTCGACGGCTTCTACCCCGACGTGTTCCCCGTCTACGGCGACTACGGCATCCGTATTCCGGAAAATCCCTCGGGCGTGTGCAACGAGATCTATGAGAAGACCGGCGTGCGCGCGATGATCGTCGACGCAAACGACTTCACGCGCGACATCCTCGGCAAGGGCGACAACGTGACCCTCACCGACGAGCAGCTGTGTGAGATCATCCGCGATAACCCCGCGGGTCAGGATGACCAGTGCACGCCGTTTATTCTGATCAGGAAAAAACAGTAATTTCCCCCTGCGGGGGAAGCGTGTTGTTTCCCTGCTGGCAGGGGAACGGGCAAAGGGGGCCATTCTCTCACGTGAGAGAATGGCCCCCTTTAAATCCCCCAAGAGAACGCAAGGGGCCTTGCCCCTTGACCCCGCACATTGGCAGTTTGCAGCTCGAAGAGTTGCACGCGCTGCGCAATCGGGTACGGTGTACATGGCTTCGCCATGAATCCCTGCGATTCGTCACCGTTTTCAACCGCGCCTTACTACCGTGAGGCGCGAGTGACGTTACCTCAGCGGCAGACTGCTTGCCGAATGTGGCATTGCTGCGCTCGCCGCATTGATAGGTTCCTCGGTAGACGGAAATTAGGCTGTACTCCTACAAGATGGGCAGAGCGGCACCCGCAAGGAGTGTACCGCATCCGTAAGGCGGCAAAGCCGCCAACGGCTGCGCAACAGCGGATAATAGGAGAAAGTCAAATCGTCTAACAACCCCAAACGCGGCAACGCCGCGCTATGGGAAGTGCAGTCGGCAAGCATTGCAGCTCTTCGAGCTGCTTGCTCGCAATGTCAAAGCCTTTCTCTTGGGGTTCCAAAGGGGATATTCTCTTTTGCGAAAGAGAATATCCCCTTTGATTCGTGCAGCGCCAAAGGCGCTGCATCCCCCTCGCACCCGTGCGAGAACATGGCACTATGTACTATTTCTTTTGCGAGTACGGCGTGCGCTCCTCCGTGAGCCCCACAAGATAATCCACACTCGTGTGGTAAAACCGCGCAAGCCTGATGAGCACATCACTCGGGACGTCGCGCTTGCCAGTCTCGTAGTTGGAATAGCAGACCTGCGAGCAGCTCAGATAGTCTGCCAAGCTCTTTTGCGTCAGGTCGCTGTCCTCTCTCAAGTCTCGAATGCGTCGATACATTTTGCTTCACTCCATCCAGAATTCGTGTTTAGATTCTGTAAAGAAGTATACGTAAAACAAAATGTTATATTGTTCTATATAACAAAACGTTATATAATTTTTAGAGGGTGGTTCTATGACGGACTACAAGGCAATGTATCTGCTCCTCTTCAACGCCGTGACTGACGCGCTGGAGAAAATGGACAGGCAGAACTATGGCGAGGCCAGCGCGCTGCTGATTGCCGCGCAGCAGAAGGCCGAAGAGCTCTACATGGACTCGGACGGCGAATAACACTTGAACAACGTAAAAACGGAGAGGCAATGCCTCTCCGTTTTCTCGTTCTGCTGTTTTTACCGGTCGAGCCCCGTATCGAGCCAACCGGGCTTTTCCTGCTCAACGGGCGGCTCTGTGGTCGTGCCGGGGTCTGTCACGCCGGGGGCAGTGGTCCCGGGATCGGTCGTGGTGCCCGGGTCAGTTGTCGTCCCGGGATCGACGGGCGTTGTCGGGTCCGCCGGCGTGGTCGTGCCGGGATCGACAGGTGTGGTCGTCCCCGGGTCCACCGGCGTGACCGCCGCGGACTTGCCGACGAGCACGATGCGGTTGCGCGCCTTATAGTTGCTGCTCGCCTCGAACGTGGACGAAATGAGCTTGCCATCACCGGAGTAGACGTTGCGGTAGGTCTTGACCTTGTAGCCGGTGTAGGCGGTCTGCTCGACCTTGCGCTCGCCGGGGGCGAGCTCGTCCGTCTCGACGATCTCCTCCGTAAACGGGATGGTTTCGAGCACGTCGGTTTTGATCTTCACGTAGCTGTCGTCGACCTTCGTGCCGCGCAGCGTGACCTTGAGATAGTCCTTGCCGCCGCTCGTGTAGTATTCGGCGATGACCTTAATGGGGTACATCGTGTTGTTGCGGAACTCGAACTCGGGCCCTCCCTGCGCGACCGTCGCGTCGAGGCCGAGGCCGATGTAGTCGGACGCGAAGCCGTGGTTCGTGCGCTGCACGATCTCAAGGTTGGCGTAGAGCGCCGCAGCGTAGAGCGTGGAGCTCGCCTGGCACGCGCCGCCGCCGACCATATCGACGGTCTTGCCCTGCAAATAACCGGGCGCGGTGCTGTAGCCGTTCGCCGCGGTGAACGGCGTGACGAGCGGGCCGTATTTCATCGTTTCGCCGGAGTTCAATATGTAGCCGGTGATGCGCGAGGCCGTCAGCTTGACGTTCGCGCGGCGGCCGGACGCGCCGCCAACCTTCGTGGTGTAGGTGCCCAGCACATCGCGGAACAGGACCTTTTGGAGCTGCTCTGCCGTGACGTCCGGCGTCTCGACCGTGGCGTTCGGCAACTCGACCGTCTCCCCCGCCGCCGCGGCGTTGTAGGCGGATTCAAGGTCAGAGAGCGTGAATTCCACGCCCGCGTGGCCGGGCGTGACCGCGCCGGTCTCCTTATCATACATCGCGTTGACCTTCTGGCCGATGACGGCCTCGCGCTGCGCGCTCAGGTCAACCTCCTGCGCGGGGATGACGTCGTAAACGCCGCCCTCGCTCGCAGGCTGGAGCACGATCTCGGACGGGTCTCCGCCGCTCAAATACGCGCCGTTTAAGTACACGCCGATCTGATCTCTCGCGGTGTCGGTCGTCGCGCGGCCGTCCTGCGGCTTCGTCACGCTGACCTTGCCATCCTCTGTCACGTTGATGGCAAACTCCACGGGGTCGCAGTTGATGCTGTCGCACACCGTGTCGACAAGGTTCTCCATCAAATCGGGCGAGTAGGCTGCGCCGACCACCTGCGCCGCGTCCTGCGGCTTGAAGAGCGCACGCAGATACTTTGCGCCCGCGGTCAGAAAGCTGTCGTTGCAGCCGTAGACGTTGTAGATATGCTTGGCAAGTCCGTCGAAGTCGACATACTCCGGCATCTTGTCGAGCGACACGTGCGCGATCTCCGTGCCGTCCGGCAGGACAAAGTCGACATCTGTGCCCTTCGCCTGTGCGACGCTCGCTTTGAGCTGCTCGGCGACCTGCTGCTCGGTCATCCCGCCGTAGTTGGTATCGCCCATCATCACGTTGGGATAAATTTTATGGCTGGCCGACGCCCACGCACCAAGGCCCAAGTACGCCACCACGAGCACACCCGCGACGATACCGACGACCTTGCCGACCTTGCCCGATGTTTCACGTGGAACGCGCGGCGGCTTCTCCGCGCGGGGCGCTTTGGGCGCCTTCGCGGCCTTTTCCGGCTGCATCAGGCGTTTGCCGCCTTTTCTTCTCTTCTTTTCCTCAAAGGCGCCGTTCATTTCATCCATGCTGGCTCCTCCTGTTTCTTCCGATCTTCCGGGCAGGGGCTTCCCTGCCGTTCGTTCCAGTATATCACAGTTTATGAGAAAAAGAATCACAATTTGGTGACAATTTTGCAGGATTATCCGGCCTCTTTTGCACGTTTCGGGATGCGGATGGTCAGAAGGATGCCGTCATCCGTGTCCTCACGCTGCATGTCGGCCTCGACGCCCGCGCGCTGCATCAATCCGAGCGAGTGGCGGATGGTGTTCAAAAAGATGCGCACATCCTTGACGATGTAGGTCGGCAGGCGCGGCGGGGGCGTTTCCTGCTTGAGCTTCAAAAGCTCTTCGATGTACGCCTCGCTCTGCGCGACGTTGTAGCCGCGTGCGGCGATAACTTGCAAGGCTTTGAGGCGGTCTTCCTCGTCCGTCAGGCGCAGCAGCGCCCGTGCGTGCCGCTCGGAGAGGTCATGCTCGCGCAGAAGGCGCACACAGTCGGGCGACAGGCGCAGCAGCCGCAGTTTGTTCGCGATGGCGGACTGGGACTTCCCCAGTCTTTCCGCCGCCTGCTCCTGCGAAAGGCCGTAGGTCGCGATCAGCCGCGCGATGGCCGCAGCCTCTTCCAAGTAGTGCAGGTCGCGGCGCTCAAGGTTTTCGATCAGCGCGAGCAGTGCGCTCTCCTCCTCGCTTGAGCGCGCGAGCAGGCACGGCACCTCGCGCAGCCCCGCGAGCTTTGCCGCGCGCAGACGTCTCTCCCCCGCGATGAGCTCATAGCCCTCGTCCGTGCGGCGGACAGTCAGCGGTTGGAGGATGCCATAGCGGCGGATGCTGTCGCTCAGCGAGCGCAGCGAGGCCTCGTCAAACTCGATGCGCGGCTGGTTGGGGTTCGGGCGCAGCGCGTCGATGGGCAGATCGAGCACGCGGCGCGGGAGCAGCGGCTTTCTTGCGGACATTTCCATGGATTTCCCCTCCTTTTTCTCCACTTTTAGCATAAAAAGTGTGCAAAAGTGGGCGAAAGTTGGCGGAGAGATCAAAAAATTCGCACCTTGCGGTGCGAATTTTCGTTTTCTCATTTATTTCCCGTCGTGCTTGACGTGAATGCGGCTGATCGCGCGCGCGATGCGGGCATTGGCAATGGCCTGCTCCTGCGCGCTGCGCTTCGCCTTGAGCTCGGCGCGCGCCTCGGCGGCCATTTCCTCGGCGCGGTGGAGGTCGATCTCCTCCGGCCGCTCGATCGTGTCCACCAGCACAAGCGCCTCGCCGTGCTCCATCTTGAGCACGCCCTCGGACACGGCGGCGATTTGCTCGACGCCGTCGGCGTCCCGCAGCGTCAGCTTGCCGGGGACGATGGCGAGCACGATGTCCTCGTGCTGCGCCATCAGGCCGTACATACCGTCGATGCTCGGCACGGTGAGCGATGTGCACGCCCCGTCAAAAAACGTGCGCTCGGGCGCGAGGACGCGGAGAGGAAAGGTCTTCATCACGCTTCCCCGCTTTCCATCTTCTTCGCCTTGGCGAGCGCGTCGTCAAGCGTGCCGACGTTGTAGAACGCCATCTCGGGATAGCCGTCCATCTCGCCGGAGAGAATGGCTTCAAAGCCGCGGAGTGTCTCCTCAAGCGGCACATAGACGCCCGGAAGGCCCGTGAACTTTTCGGCCACGAACGTCGGCTGGGCCAAAAAGCGCTGGATCTTTCTCGCGCGGTTGACCGTCACCTTGTCCGTGTCGCTCAGCTCCTCCATGCCGAGGATGGCGATGATATCCTGTAATTCGCGGTATTTCTGCAAGGTCGCCTGTACGCTGCGCGCGATGCGGTAGTGCCGCTCGCCCACGATGTCCTCTTCCAGAATGCGGGAGGACGATTCGAGCGGGTCGACCGCGGGATATAAGCCCTGCTCGGCGATCTTACGGCTCAAAACCGTCGTCGCGTCGAGGTGGGTGAACGTCGTCGCCGGGGCAGGGTCGGTCAGATCGTCCGCGGGGACGTAGACCGCCTGCACGGACGTGATCGAGCCGCTCTTGGTCGAGGTGATGCGCTCCTGCAGCTCGCCCATTTCGTTGGCGAGCGTCGGCTGATAGCCGACAGCGGAGGGCATGCGGCCGAGCAGGGTCGAGACCTCGCTGCCCGCCTGCACAAAGCGGAAAATATTGTCGATGAACAGCAGCACGTCGCGCTGCTCCTCGTCGCGGAAGTATTCGGCCATCGTAAGGCCTGTCAGCGCCACGCGCATACGAACGCCGGGCGCTTCGTTCATCTGGCCGAAGACGAGCGCGGTCTTGTCGATCACGCCACTCTCGTGCATCTCGTTCCAGAGGTCGTTGCCCTCGCGGCTGCGCTCGCCCACGCCGGTGAAGATCGAATAGCCGCCGTGCTCGACGGCGATGTTGTGGATAAGCTCCTGAATGAGCACCGTTTTACCGACGCCCGCGCCGCCGAACAGGCCGATCTTGCCGCCGCGCGGATAGGGCTCCAAAAGGTCGATGACCTTGATGCCGGTCTCCAAGATCTCAACGCTCGGGCTCTGCTCGTCGAAGGCGGGGGGCTTTCTGTGGATGCTGCGGCGCGGCTCCGCGCCGCCGATCGGCGCGCCGCCGTCGATGGTATCGCCAAAGACGTTGAAAAGCCGCCCGAGCGTCGCCTTGCCGACGGGCACGCGAAGGCCGCTGCCTTCGCCCGTGACGGTCATGCCGCGGCTGAGGCCCTCGCTACCGGAGAGCATAATACAGCGCACCGTTTCGGCGCTCAAATGCTGCTCCACCTCCATCACAAGGCGCTTGCCGTTCAGCTCGACGGACAGCGCCTCGCGGATGCGCGGCAGCTCGCCGTGCGGGAAGCGCACGTCCACCACGCTGCCCGATACCTGAATGATCTTACCTGTGCGCATGCTGCGCCTCCTTCTTCATGTGGTTCTTCTTGCTGCGCGCGCCGGCGGAGACCTCCGTGATCTCGCTCGTGATGGCGCCCTGCCGCTCGTGGTTGTACTCGAGCTGCAGCTCGCGCAGCATGTCGTCCTCGTTCTGGTTGGCCGAGTCCATGGCAGAGGCGCGCGCGTTCTGCTCGGCACAAAAGCTGTCGACCATCGCCGAGTACAAGAAGCCCGTGATGTACGCCGGCACGACCCTGGCGAGCACCTCCTCTGCCGAGGGCTCAAAGCGGATGGGCTTTTCCACCCCTTCCTCTTTGGCAAAGTGCTCATCCTCCAGCGGCAGCAGGCGCACGGTGCGCACGTCCATATCCACGCCGTTGCCAAGGTCGGTGTAGATGATAAAGAGCTTGGAGATCTCGCCCCGGTCGAAGAGATCCAAAAGCTTCGCCGTGATCTCTCGCGCGCGGCGGAGCGTGGGGCTCTGCGCATCGTAGCGGAAGCTCTTTTCCACCGGCACGCCGTGGCCGGAGAAGAAGTGCCGCCCGTTGCCGCCCACCACAAAAAGGCGGCTGTCGGGGTGCTTTTCAAGGCGCTTCATCGTCTCCTGAATAACATTCTGGTTGTAGGCGCCCGCGAGGCCGCGGTCCGCCGTCACCACAAGATAGGCGTACGTTCCCGGCTGGGCCAGATCGTCCGCCTTGCCCCGGTAGAGGTACGGGCTCTCGATCTCGCCCGCGTGCTGGAAGATCTGCTCGATCTGCGTCGAGACCGCGTCGAAAAACGGGTGCGTCTTGGCAAGGTCTTCTTTCGCCCGCCGCATCTTGGTCGAAGCGATGAGGTACATCGCGTTCGTCACCTTCTGCGTGCTCTGGATGCTCGCGATGTGCTCGCGGATCTCCTTCATGCTCGCCATGTACCTGTCACCTCACTTTTTATTTGGAAAAATAGCTTTGCACAAATTCCTTTGCGATCTCGATGATCTGCGACTGCTGATCGTCGCTGAGCTGGCCGGTCTGCTCGATGGCATTGCACAGCGCGCCCTGCGTCTCGCCAAAGTGCTGCAAGAGCGCGGGGATAAACGCGTCAAGCTGCTCCGGCACGATCTCTTGAAAACCATGGTTCAGCCCCGCGACGAGCAGGATGACCTGCTCATACTGCTTGTAGGGGTGGAACTGCTTCTGCCGCAGCATGCGCATCAAGCCCTGACCGTAGGATAAAAGCTTTGCCGTCGACTCGTCGAGGTCGCTTGCAAACTGCGTGAACGACTCCATCTCGCGGTACTGCGAAAGGTCGAGGCGGATGGTCTTGGCTGCCTTTTTCATCGCCTTGGTCTGCGCGTCGCCGCCCACGCGGGACACGGACAGGCCCACATTCACCGCCGGACGCTGGCCGGAGAAGAACAGGCGCGTTTCCAGAATGAGCTGACCGTCGGTGATCGAAATGACGTTCGTCGGGATATAGGCCGACACGTCGCCGGACTGCGTCTCGATGATCGGCAGCGCCGTGATGCTGCCGCCGCCCTTCTCCTCGCTCAGATGCGCCGCGCGCTCGAGCAGGCGGGAGTGCAGATAGAACACGTCGCCCGGATACGCCTCGCGGCCCGGAGAGCGCTCCAAAAGAAGGCTCATCGCGCGGTACGCGATGGCGTGCTTGGAAAGATCGTCGTAGACGATCAGCACGTCGCGGCCCTTATTCATAAAGTATTCGCCCATGGCGCAGCCCGCGTAGGGCGCAATGTACTGTAACGGCGCGGGATCGCTCGCCGTGGCGTTGACGATGATCGTATAATCCATCGCGCCGTGCGTTTCCAGCGTCTTTTTGAGCTGGGCGACGGAGCTCGCCTTCTGTCCGATGGCGACATAGATGCAGATGACATCCTTGCCCTTCTGGTTGACGATGGTGTCGAGGGCGATAGCGGTCTTGCCGGTCTGGCGGTCGCCGATGATGAGCTCGCGCTGGCCGCGGCCGATGGGGAACATCGAGTCGACGGTCAGAATGCCCGTCTCAAGCGGCGTGTCGACGCTCTGGCGGTCGATGATGCCGGGAGCGGGACTCTCCACTGCGCGGTAGCCGTCGGCGCGGATGTCTCCCCCGCCGTCGATGGGCACGCCGAGCGCGTTGACCACGCGGCCGAGGAATCCCTCGCCCACGGGAACGCCCGCCGTGCGTCCGGTGCGGCGGACCGTGCTGCCCGCGCAGACGCTCGCGTCGTCGTCAAAGAGGATGCAGCCGACGCTGTCCTCGGATAAATCCTGCACCATGCCGCGCACGCCGCCGTCGAAAAGCAGCACCTCGCCATAAGCGGCGCTCTCCAGCCCGTCCACGCGGGCAATGCCGTCGCCGACGGTCAGAACGGTGCCGACCTCCTGTGCCATGGCCTGCGGCGTCCACGAGAGCACCGTCTCCTTCAGCAGCGGGATGACGTCGCCCTGCGTGGCGGCGAGCTTTTCGAGCGCGTCCTTGAACTGGCTCAGGCGTCCGCCCGCGCTCCAGTCGTAGACTTCCGCGCCCACCTCGAGGCGGAAACCGCCGGGGTAGTCATCACTCTTTTGCCAGGTAAGCGTCGTGCCCTCGCCGTACTTTTCGGCGAGGAAGGCCAGAAATCGCTTCTCCTGCTCCTGCGACGGACGCGCGGCAGAGAGCAGTACGGCCTCTAAATGCTCCGTGCGCTCAGCCATTGTCCTTGCGCTCCTCCGCCGTGTCCAGGAACTTGTCGTAAGCATCCGACGTGCTGGAGAGCACCAGCTTTTCCGCCGCGGCGCTCATCAGCTCGGAAATTTCGCCCTTGGCCTGCTCCATCACGCGCTCATGCTCGCGCGCGGCATCTTCCCGTGCCTTGCGCACGATCTCGCCCGCCTGCTGCTCGGCCTGCGCGCGGCGCTCGTCCACCGCGTGCTGCAAGGCTTCGTTCGCCTCGCGCTGGCGGCGTGCAATCTCCTCGTCGGCGCTCTTGAGCTGCGCTTCATAGCCGGCCTTCGTCTTCTCGGCCTCGGCGAGCACGGCCTTGGCGTCCTCGTCCATCTTCTTATAGTGCGCCTTGCGGCTGTCCATAAAGCTCTTCACAGGCTTGTAGAGCAGAAAATACATCGCGCCGAACAGGATGACAAAGTTCAGCGCATGCAGCAAAATTTGCTGCAGATTGATATTAAGCGGCATTCAAAGCCCCTCCTTTTTGGGAGTGTTCTTCATCAAAGGACGAAGATAATGAGGATCGCCACGATCAGGGCGTAAATGATGACCGTCTCGATAAACACAAGGCCCATCATCATCGTGGTTCTGATCTGACTTGTGGCCTCGGGCTGGCGGGCCATGGCCTCGCTCGACTTGCCGACGGCAATACCCATGGCCAGCGCGCCGCCAAGGCACGCAATGCCGATCATCACGCCCGAGCCCATCGCCTTGGCGGATGTCACGTCGTTGTCGTTGCTGCCGGCCGTGACGTTCACGGTCTCGGTCACGTTGCTGTCGCTGCCGCTCTCGTTTGCGGCGAGGGCGGGGATGGTGCAGATCATCAGCGCGCACAGCAGCATCATCAGCGCTGCAAATTTCTTCATCGTTTTCATGGCAAATTTACCTCTTTCTTCAGGCAGCCGTTTCGCTGCGGGATTTTTTTACCTTTTTTGCCTTGGGCTTTTTCTCGTGCTTTTCGGTCGATTCGCCGTAGAACGTCGACACCAGCATCGTTAAAACATACGCCTGGATCAGCGCGTGCAGCAGCGTGAACATCACGCCCACGATGACCGGCAGCACATAGGAAAGCGCCGCGTAGTAATACACAAGCTCCGTCACGAGCGCGCCGGAAAGCAGCGCGCCGAAGAGTCGAAAGCTCATCGAGATCGGCAGCGAGAAATCCTTGAGCGCGTGCAGAAATCCCCTCACGCCCGCGGCGATCAGTCCGCCAAACAGGATCACGCCGTAGCTCATCACGCCCAGCGCGATCGCCCCGTTGATATCGGACAGCGGCGCGGGCAGGCTGACGGCGTGGCCTGAGGTGGTCACCACCTGAATGCCGAGCAGCTCAAAGAGCGTGCTGACAAAGATGTAAACACCGGCGGTGAAGATGTACGCCCGCAGGAATTTATTGCGGTGCGGGCTGCTGCCCTCGGCCAGGCCGTCGAACATGCCGACGATCTGCTCCAAAACGAGCTGGAACCTGCCGGGCACATATTTGAATTTTGGGATCACAAAAAGCCGGCACACAAGGGCGAATACTATTAAAATACCCGTCACGATGTAGGCGGAGATGAGCCCCGGGTTCACCTCGATCAGGCCAAACAGGCTCACCTTGTTCTGCTCGTGCAGCACCGCGTCACGCATGACCTCCTGGATCGGTTCGCTCTCGCCGCCTGACGGCGTGAGCAAACACCCGGCCAGCAGCGCCAGCACGATCACGGCGAACACGATCAGCCCGCGCGTTCGCTTTTTCTTATCCACGCGCCCTACCCCCTTTTGTTTCTATCATCCAATTTCTGCTTGGGATGCAGCACTTGTTTATACCACCTGCACGCAGGAAATGCAAGTCTTCCTTCATGATTAACCGCCGCTTTACAGCATCTTTTCGTCTTCTTAACAGAGCCCTGACCCCTCCCCTTTTTCTTCAATAAATAGAGCAGCGGAAGGAGACAGTGCTGCCCCCTTCCGCCGCTCTATTCCACTTTTCTCGTTATCGTCACAATACGAAGATGATCAGGATGGCTATGATCAGCGCATAGATGATGACCGTCTCGATAAAGACAAGACCCATCATCATCGACGTGCGGATCTGCCCCGCCGCCTCGGGTTGTTCGGCCATGTTGTTCGCCGCCTTTGCAACGGAATGCGCCATGCCAAGCGCGCCGCCGAAGCACGCCACGCCGATGAGCGCCGCCACCGCCCAGATCTTGCGCAGCTTGACGGTATTTCCGTTCGCTCCCGCTTCGTCAGACTCTTCCACCTCACTCAGCGTTTCCGGGGTCTCCACGTTTCGCTCCCCGCCCGCGGCGGCCAGCGCCGGAACCGTCAGCGCGCACAGCAGCGCCAGCACGGCAAACAGCGACCAAATTCGTTTCATCGTTTTACTCCTTAACGCAAAAACGCAGTTTCTTTGCGAAATCTTTATAAAGACTATATACCACCCGCGCGCCGATGGCAAGTCTTTTTTGTAGAAAGCAAAAAAGGACTGTTTTCCCTTATTTTTTCGTTTTTTCTTCCTTTCGGGAGTAGCATTTTCCGCGCGTTTCTGCTATCGTGTAGAAAAACAAATCACGTTGAGAGGAAAATACTCATGTTCTGGGACAACGTCGCGGGGGTCTATGACCTCTTCGCCGACATCTTTAATAAAGAAACGCACAAGGCGCTCATTGCCGCCGTCAGTTCCCGCATCACGCCATACGACGCGGTGCTCGAATGCGCCTGCGGCACGGGACTGCTCACCGGTGCCATCGCCAAGCGCTGCCGCTCGCTTCTCGCGACAGACTTTTCCGCCAACATGCTCAAGCGGGCGAAGAAGAAATACGGCGCGCTGCCGAACGTCACGTTCCGTCAGGCCGACATCCTGCACTTGGATGAACCGGACGGGCAGTTCGACGTGGTCATCGCCGCGAATGTCATCCACCTGCTCGACGAGCCGTACAAGGCCCTTGCCGAGCTCGACCGCGTCTGCCGCAGCGGCGGCACGATCATCGTCCCGACCTATATGAACCGCAGCGAGCAGGGCAAGACGAGCGGCTTTGCCTTGACCGTCGGCAAGGCGGGCGCGGACTTCAAGCGTCAGTTCACGTTCGACACGTATAAGCAGTTTATCACCGCGGCGGGCTACGACGATGTCGACTACGCCTACTGTCCCGGCCGCGTGCCCTGCGCCGTCGCCGTGATCCACAAGCCGTAAAAAGCAAGAAAAAAGGCTCCGCAGAGTATTCTGCGGAGCCTTTTTTACGATTTGTATTCATTTTCTCTTCTGCCGGCGGATGTCTTCGCCGAAAAAGAGCAGCATTTGATACTCTCCCTGCAATCTTGACAGCACCGGCGCGCCGTAGCGCCGCCCGAGCTCGTCGGGGCTCAGGTTCGTGGAGATGACGGTCTTCTTCCCCGTGATGAGGCGCGTGTTGACGATCTGATACATCGCGCTGTGGACAAAGCTCGTCATCAGTTCGGTGCCGAGGTCGTCTAAAATCAGCAGGTCGCAGCCGAGCGCGCGGCTCACGGCGGTGTCGGCGTTCTCGCCGTCGTCGCGGCCGAACTTCTGCGCCTCGAAGCGGGCGAAGATGTGCCCCGCCGTGTCGTAGACCACGCTGTGGCCGCTCGCGCTCACGACGCGCGCGATGGACGCGGAGAGGAACGTTTTCCCCAGCCCCGTGCCGCCGGTCAGCAGCAGGTTGCCGCTTTTTGGCGAAAACTCGTGCGCGTAGTCCTGGCAGATGTCGTACACGCGCTCCATGTTCGTGCGCGGCGACACGCCGAGGTCCTCGTCCGGCACGGACGAATAGTAGTCGAAGTTGAAATTTTCAAAGCACTGCGAGCCGAGGTCCAAAAGGCCCGAGAGCTCCTTGTTCTGCTCTCTGGCGTAGTAGCCGCGCAGGCACGAGCAGACCTCGCTGCCGAGAAAGCCCGTGTCGTTGCAGCGCGAGCACTTGGGCTTTTCCTCGAGATAGTCGCCCGGCAGTCCCAGGCGCGTCAGGAGAAGGCGCTTTTCCTGCTGCAAGTTGAGGTTTTGCTCCCGCAGCGCCTCGATCGCCGGACGCGGGTCCGTCCCGCGGCGCAGGCCGGAGGCGATGATCTTCGCCATCGTGTGCGACAGCTCGCGGTCGATCTCCTCAATGCGCGGGCACTTGGTATAGACCGCGCGCTCGCGCGCGCGAAAATTCTCCGCGCGGCGCTGCTTGTCCTCGTCGAAGTGCGCCAGCGCTTGGCGCATCAGCCGCCCATCGTAAGACATCCTTCTCCCCCGCTTTCGTTACTGATTCAAATATTCCTTCATCCAGGCGTTGCCGCCGGTGGTGTTCTTTTTCGGCTTGCTCTGCTCCCTGGCGTTCTCAGCCTTCACTTCGGCGAGCGTGTGCAGGCCCTTTTCGTGCCAGCGCTTCAGGATGCCGTTGCAGTACGGCCAGCGGAATTCGTGGCAGTGCAGGATCGTCCGGTCGTAGGCCTCCGACACCGTATCGGCGGGAAAGCCCATCTCCGCCCACGCGGAGAGATACTTTTCCTCGCTCGGCGCGCTTGCGCGGCCCTGCATTTGCAGCGCCGCCATGTACTCGGGGTACCTGCCGCGCAGGGCTTGCTCGCGCTTCATGTACTCGCTGGCCTTTTCGATGGAAAAGAGCTCCTTGCGCGCCCAGACGTAGCCCTCTTTTTCGATCTCGCGCATATTGGGCAGCCGCCCCTCGCCGAACTGCTGCTCCTTTTTCGCGATGCAGTAGTTGACGAGCGTGTAAATGACGTCCGCGGGCAGACCCAGATTTTCGTACAGCCCTAACAGCTTCTTGACCGACGGGGTCGAGAGCGGACCGAGCTTGTGCTCCACCTCACGCAGAAGGCAGGCGAAGCGCCCGTCGCCCTCCAGCTTTCGCGCGATGTCCTCGCGCGTGTACTCGGGCGGCTCGCTGAGCTGCTGGGGCGGCGGAAGGGGCGCTTCCTCCTTCTTCTCCGGCGCGCCGACGAGCTTCATCTCGTAGAGCGCCTGCTCCGCCGCGCGAAGCCTCGTTTCGTCCCACTTGAGCTCGCGCGCGAGCTTGCCGGAATCCGCCGCGCCGCGCGCATGCAGGATGGCGAGGTACAGCAGCGCCGCGTCGCCGCTGCCACCCGCGATCAATCGCTTGACCGTCGCCGACGAGAGCGTGATGTTCTCCTCGGTACTCAAATGCAGCACATAGTCTGCCATGTTCCCCGCCCCCTTTCGCGCATTTTCGATTCCATTATTCTACATGAAATTTTCCCGTTCGTAAACATGAAATTTTTTGCTTCCCCCTTTTCACATTTTCACTCCCGTGTTATACTGTTAGAGATTATATGGGTGGAATTTGCCCTTTTTTGTGCAACGCCGAAGAAGAAAGGAGCACACAATCATGGAAAACCGCATCACCGTCTCTATTTGCGACGAGGAATACACCTTTGTCGCCGAGGAAGCCCCCTCCTATATGCAGAAGGTCGGCTCCTACGTCAACGACAAAATGAGCGAGCTGCTCGACGCTGCCAAGGTCGGCCGCACGGACGCCGCCGTGCTGACCGCCGTGAACATCACCGACGAGCTCTTCAAAGAGCGCGAAGCCGGCGACGCGCTGCGCCGTCAGCTCAAGCAGTACCTTGACGAGGCTTCTCAGGCCAAGAATGAGGTCAGCGAACTCAAGCGCGAAATCTTCAAGCTCCAGCAGCAGAAAAAGTAAGCCTTGACGACAGAGCTGTTAGCGCCCGCGGGCGGGCAGGAGGCGCTCATCGCCGCCGTACAGAGCGGCGCAGACGCCGTGTATATGGGCTTCGGCGCGTTCAACGCGCGCCGCAGCGCGAGGAACTTCTCCGATGAGGAATTCCGCGCGGCGGTCTCTTATTGCCATTTGCGGGGCGTGAAGGTCTATCTGACGCTCAACACGCTCGTCACCGACCGCGAGCTCCCCGCGCTTGCCGCGGAGGCGCGCACCGCGTCGGAGTGCGGCGTGGACGCGATCCTGGTGCAGGATTGGGGCGTTCTATCGACGCTGCAAAAAATCATTCCCGACGTGCCGCTGCACGCCTCGACGCAGATGAGCCTGCACACGCTCTCAGGCGTTCAGGAAGCGGCAAGGCTCGGCATGACGCGCGCGGTGCTCGCGCGCGAGCTTTCGCGCGGGGAGATCAGCGAAATCTGCGCGAATAGCCCCATCGAGATCGAAACGTTCGTCCACGGCGCGCTGTGCATGTGCTACAGCGGCCAGTGCGAGATGTCTGCCGTCATCGGGCGGCGCAGCGGCAACCGCGGCGCGTGCGCCCAGCCCTGCCGCCTGCCCTACGGCTTTTCCGGCAAGGTGGACGGCCATCCGCTGAGCTTGAAGGACGCGAACCTCGCGCCCTTCGTGCCGGAGATGATGGACATGGGCGTCGCGTGCCTCAAGATCGAAGGGCGCATGAAGCGCCCGGAGTACGTCGCCGCCGTGACGGAGATCTACGCGCGGCTCCTGCGCGAGCATCGCGCGCCGACGAAGGACGAGCAGAAAAAGTTTGCCCTCGCCTTCTCGCGCGACGGCTTCACCGAGGGATACTATCGCGGCGTGCGCGGACGCGAGATGTTCGGCACGCGGCCCGAAAACGCAAGATGGCCCGAGGACTGGTTTGCCGAGGTCCGCACGCGCTATGAAAAGGAAAATCTGCGGCTCGTGCCGCTCACATTGGAATGCACCATCCGCGCTGGTCAGCCGATGACCCTGACGGCGGAAGATGCAGACGGCCACCGCGTGACCGTCACCGGCGCAGTGCCCGAGGCGGCGCGCAGCCGCGCCGTCACCGCGGAAGAGGTCGAAACGCGCCTCAAGAAAACCGGCGGCACGGCGTTTTCGGCGGCGCAGTGCGCCGTCGCACTCGACGGTGGCCTCGCCGTCAGCGCAGGTGCGCTCAATGCCCTGCGCCGCAAAGCGCTTGCGCAGATGGAAGCGCAGCGCACCGCTGTGCCGAAACGTCGCGTATTCGACTTTGTTCTGCCAACAATCGTCAAAAACAGCGCGGACAAGCCGCTTTTGACCGTCTCCATCCACAAGGCCGAGCAGCTAAGCGAAGAGCTTGTCGCCCTCGTCCCCGCGCGGGTGTATGTGCCCGTCGAGCTGCTGCCCCAGCTCGACCTTTCGCCGTATCTCGGTAAGTCGGAATTTTTCGCTGTCCTGCCGCGCATCTACCGCACACAGGACGAGCCTATTTTGCGCGCGCTGCTCGAGGACGCCGCCAAAAAAGGCGTCACGGGCGTGTCGCTCGCCAACCTCGGCCACCTTTCGCTCGTGCGCGGACTCGATATCACGCTCCACGGCGACTGGGCGCTGAACGTCTATAACTCCGCCGCGCTCACCTTCTGGAAGAAGGAAGGCCTCTCGAGCGCCTGCGCTTCCTTCGAGCTGCGCGACGCACAGCTGCGCGACCTCAGCAAGTGCCTGCCCTGCGAGGCCATCGTCTACGGCAGGCTCCCCCTCATGGTCACGGAGAATTGCCTGAATGCGAACGCGTTCGGCTGTCGATACTTTAAGGAACGCCCCACCTCCGTTCCCTGCGACGGCGCGTGTGCAAGCGCGCCGGAGCTCACCGACCGGCGCGGCGAGCACTTCCCCGTGCTGCGCGCGTGGGGCTGCCGCAGCGAGATCGAGAACGGAAAGATTCTTTATCTTGCGGACAAATCGCAGGACTGGCAGTCGCTCGGACTGCGCTTTGCGCAGCTCCACTTCACGACCGAGAGCGCCTCTGAATGCGTCCGCGTGCTGCGCGCATATCAGGGCGAGACGGTCGAAGCGCCGGAGAATATCACCCGTGGTCTCTTCTATCGCGGCGCAGAATGAATCCAATTTGTAATAATTCTTATTGATTCTACATTTTATCATCAATTGTGAGGCATATCATGGCAATCGTTTTGGCATCCCAGTCCCCGCGCCGTCAGGAGCTTTTGCAGCGCATCGGCGTGGAGGACTTCAAAACGCTCTCGCTCGACATTGACGAGAGCTATCCGGAAGGTCTTTCTCCCGAGGACACGGTGCGCTATATTGCAAAGAAGAAGTGCGACGCGGCCGCCGCGCTCTGCGCGCCCGATGATCTCATCATCACGGCGGACACGATGGTCTTTTTGGACAATGACCGCCTCGGCAAGCCGCACGATGAGGACGATGCGCTGCGCATGCTGCGCGAGCTTGCCGGCCGCGGCCACACGGTCTGCACCGGCGTGAGCGTCCGCTGCGGAGAGACGAGCGAGCTTTTCGCCGTGTCCACGCGCGTCTTCTTCCGTCCGGCGACGGACGACGAGATCCGCGCCTACATCAAAACCGGCGAGCCGATGGACAAAGCCGGCGCCTACGGCGTGCAGAGCCGCGGCGCGCTCTTCGTCGAGCGCATCGACGGAGACTTTTTCAACGTCATGGGTCTGCCCGTCGAGCAGCTGGGCTTAGTGCTCGCGCGCTTTGGCGTCAAGCTCCTCTAACCTCTCCCCTGCCCTACGATGAAAGGAGGGTAAGCCTTGAAAGAATTTTTCCGTCAGCACGGGCTGCGCATTCTGGCCGTCGCCGCGGCGGTCGCCGTGGCACTGAGCCTTTTGACCTACTTTTCCTCCACGTCCTCGGTGCTCGAAAACATCGCGGGCGTGCTGACGTACCCGTTCCGCGCCGCCGCCACCGCCGTGAGCGACTGGGCGGCCGACAAGCGCCAGTATTACGAGGACACGACCACACTCAAGGAGGAAAACGCGGCGCTCAAAAAAGAGATCGCGGACCTTCGCGCCCAGCAGCGTCAGGCGCAGGCCGACAGCGAGGAAAATAAGCTCCTGCGCGAGCTTTTGAAGCTCCAGCAGCAGCGGCGCGACTTCACATTCGTCTCCACCGCTGTCCTCGCCCACAGCGAGAGCAGCTGGACCTCGTCGCTGTCTCTCAACCACGGCACCGATCAGGACATCGCCGTGGGCGACTGCGTCGTCAGCGCCGAGGGGTATCTCGTCGGCGTCATTTCCGAGGTCGGCCTCAACTGGTCGACGGTGCTGACCGTCATCGACACGGACACTGAGCTCGGCGCGCGCATCTTCCGCACCGGCGAGGTCGCCGTGGCGGAGGGTGATTTCGCCCTGATGGGTCAGGGCAAACTGAAGCTCTCGTACCTCACGTCGGACGACGAAGTGCTCATCGGCGACCAGATCGTCACGTCGGGCCTTGGCGGATATTACCCGAGCGGCCTTGTCATCGGCTCGGTCGAATCGCTCCAGACCGGCGACGACGGCCTTGCCCGCTACGCGGTCCTCGCGCCCATGATGGACTTTGACGCCCTGACCGAGGTGTTCGTCATCACGGACTACGACATTGTCGACTGAGGGAGGCGCGCATGAATCTCACCCAAACCACCGCGCTTAAGTGGACGTTTTACGCGCTTGCCGCGGCGGCGCTGCTCTTTCTGCGGCGGCTTTTTCTCGGTTCTATGACGTTTTTCGGCGTCATCCCCTTTCTGCCGCCCGTCATTTTAGCAGTCATGGCATCGTTCGAGCTGCCGCGCTCGTCCGTCATCGCGGGCATCGTCTTCGGCGCGCTGTGCGACCTTGTGCTCCCCGCACCGTTCGCGTGCCTCTATACCATTGCATTCACGCTTGCGGCGCTGCTTATCTCCACTGTTGTCAGCAATTTATTGCAGCAGGGCTTTGCCCGTGCGCTGCTCTCGACCGTGCTGGCGTTTCTGCTTGTCGATCTTTTGCAGGTGTTCGCGCTGCTGCCGCGCAGCGGCTCGACCGCCATTTTGTCGATGCTGCACCTGTTTGCGCGCGAAACGGCGCTCTCGTGTCTGCTGCTCGTGCCGGTGTATCCGGCGCTGCGCGCCGTGCGTCGCGCCTTCCCCGACTGATTTTTCCATTTTCCCCCAAGCCTCAAGGAAAGGAGGCCGCTATGGATTCCAAACGCTTTACCCGCCGCCTCGTTGCGCTCGGCGCGGCGATGTTTCTCTGCGCACTCGTGTTCGTCGTCACGCTGTTCGACGCGCAGATCGTCAACGGCGACGATTATCTCGCCCAGTCCATCCGCACGAATGCCAAATCCGAGACTGTCAAGGCTTCACGCGGCGTCATCACCGACCGCAACGGCAAGGTGCTCGTGTCGAACCGTGCGGTCTACACGCTGAATTTTGATTCCTCGCTCGTCTCTTCCGACGAGCTCAACGACGCGCTGCTGCGCGTCATCGACCTGATGAATGCGCAGGGCGTCGAAATTAAGGACACGCTGCCGCTCGCCAAGGCCTCACCCTACGCTTACGACACCGCGAACGGCAGCGCGAAAACGCTCGTCAAATACCTCGTCTCGCTCAAGTGGATCAATGAAAAGAACGTCGGCGATGACGGTCTCCCCACTACGCTGACGGGTTCTGCGCTGTATCTGAAGCTGCGCAGCGAGTACGGGATCGACAAAGCCCTGCCCACCGGCACGGTGCGCACGCTCATCGGGCTGCGCTACTCCCTCGCCTCCGCCAAGATGAACGGCTCCACGACCTTCGAATTTGCGAGCGACGTGGATGTTTCGCTCATTTCCCTCATCAAGGACGGCAACTATGCCGGCGTGCAGGTGGATACCTCGTCCGTGCGCGTCTATGAGACCGACTACGCCGCCCACGTCCTCGGCTACACCGGCAGCATTCAGGACTGGGACGATTATAAGGATAAGGATGGCTACACGCTTGCGAGCACCGTCGGCATCTCCGGCGTGGAAAATGCGTTTGAAGACTATCTCCACGGCAGCGACGGCAAGCGCCTTGTCACGCTCAACGAATCCGGCAAGATCACCGGCGAGCTCTACTCTGTCGAGCCGAAGCCCGGCTCCACCGTGGCGCTGACGATCGACATCGACTTTCAGGCACAGGTGGAGGAGGCGCTCAAAAATACCGTCTCTTCCATGACAAAATCCGACGGCATCGACCGCGGCGCGGCCGTGGCCGTCGTGCAGGTCGGCACGGGCGACGTGCTGGCGCTTGCGTCCTATCCGACCTATTCCCTCTCGACATTCCGTCAGGACCTCGCCGAGCTCTCCACCGATCCCCTGCAGCCGATGTGGAACCGCGCCACGCAGGGCAAATACGCCCCCGGCTCGACCTTGAAGCCGCTGACGGCCATCGCCGCGCTCGAATCCGGCGCGACGACCGTGCGCGAGCGTATCTACGACTCCGGCAAGTGGACGTACCCCGGCTACTCCGCGAGCTACACCTACTGCTGGAAGCGCAGCGGTCACGGCTCGCTCAACGTCCGCGGCGCGATCATGAACTCCTGCAACTATTTCTTCGCCGAAATGGGCTACCGCATGGGCATGGACACGCTGCGCGAGTATTACGCGAAATTCGGTCTCGGCGCGCCGACCGGCATTGAGATCGGCGACACCGCGGGCCGCCTTCCCTCGCAGAACGAGGGCGAGAACCTTGCCCCGTGGGCGGCGTTTGGTCAGGCGAACCAGGAATACTCCCCCCTCCAGCTTGCAAATTACATCGCGACGCTCTGCGGCGGGTGTGACCGCTACGCCACGCACCTTTTGAAAAACGTCCGCTCCAGCGGCTCCGGCGCGCTCGAATACGTTTACGACGCCGAGCCGGTCGAAAGGGTCGAAATGAGCAGCGAAAACCTCTCCGCCGTCCTCGCCGGTATGCACGACCTCGCGACTGACGGCGCGGTGTCGCAGTATTTCAAGGACTGTATCGTCGACGCCGCGGCCAAGACCGGTACGGTCCAGACTGGCGACACGAAGAACAACAACGGCGCGTTCGTCTGCTTCGCCCCCTACGACGATCCGCAGATCGCCGTGGCCATCGTCATCGAAAAGGGCGGCTCCGGCGCAGCGTTGGCCTCCACCGCCGTGCAGGTGCTCAACGCTTACTTCTCCAACACGTCCGCGTCCTCCGCGATCACGGGCGAAAATACACTGCTGGGTTAAGCGCGCCGTTTCGGCGCGCTTTTGCCTGTTTCAGCTGCTTTATTTGGCAGAAAGGAATGTGTTATGTCAACTAAATGGTTTGATCCGCGCGATCTTCTCTTCAAATCTCCCTTTGGCGCGGTGCCCTGCGGCGCCGATGTCTCGTTCTGCTTTCGCCCCGAGCGCGGCGCGGCGGTCACGCGCTGTGAGCTGCTTGCTCACGGCGAGTTTGCCGATCAATGGACGACGGTGGAGCTTACTCCCGCGCAGGAGGACGGCCACGTCGTCTATCGCGGCATCTTCACCGCGCCGGATGACGTAGAGCTCGTCTGGTACCACTTCCGCCTCTCATGGGCGGACGGCGGCACGAGCTGCTACGGCAAAAACGGCCTCTGCGCGTGGGACGCGGTCGAGCCCTGGCAGCTCACGGTCTACGACGACACACACAAGACGCCCGCGTGGTTCGGCCGCGGCGTGACGTATCAGATCTTCCCCGACCGCTTCCGCCGCGCTAAATCTCGTGATGTTGCAGGCCTTGTCGGCCCGCGCACGCTGCACGATAATTGGGACGAGCTTCCCGAATACCGCCCGAATTCCGAGGGCGAGATCACGTGCAGCGACTTTTTCGGCGGTGACTTGCAGGGGATCACGGAAAAGCTCGACTACCTCGCCTCTCTCGGTGTGACGACACTCTACCTCTGCCCGATCTTCGAGGCCTCGACCAACCACCGCTACGACACGGCCTGTTACGAGCGCATTGACCCGCTGCTCGGCGATGAAGCGGACTTCCGCATGCTCTGCGCGGAGGCGAAAAAGCGCGGCATCTACGTGATGCTCGACGGTGTCTTCAACCATACGGGGCGAAAGAGCGTCTATTTCAACGCCGACGGCTTTTACGACGACCTCGGCGCGGCGCAGGGCGAGCAGTCGCCCTATTACCGCTGGTACAACTTCCACCCCTTCCCCGACGAGTACGACGCCTGGTGGGGCATCAAAAACCTGCCCGCGGTCAACGAGCTGGAAAAAAGTTATGTTGACTACATCATCGAGGGTGATAATTCCATTATCAAGCACTGGCTGCGCGCGGGCGCATCCGGCTGGCGGCTCGACGTCGCCGACGAGCTCCCCGACGAGTTCATTGCCAAAATTCGCGCGGCGATGAACGAGGAGAACCCCGACACTTATCTTCTCGGCGAGGTCTGGGAGGACGGCACGACGAAGATCGCCTACTCCCAGCGCCGCAAGTACCTGCTGGGCCGCGAGACGAACGGCCTGATGAACTACCCGTTCCGCACGGCGCTGATGGCCTATTTGCTCGGCGGCGGTGCGGAATACTTCCGCGACAGCATGGAGGAGCTGCGCGAAAACTACCCCGCGCCCGCGTTCTACGGCGCGATGAATTTCCTCTCGACCCACGACACGCCAAGGCTTTTGACGATCTTAGGCCTCACCTCCCCCGCGCCGCAGACGCGCGACGAGCGCGCGGTCTATCAGCTCAGCGATTCCGACCTTGCGCGCGGCATGTCGCTCCTCAAGCTCGCGGCTCTGATCCTCTACACCTTCCCCGGCTCGCCGATGCTCTACTACGGCGACGAGGCCGGCATGCAGGGCTTTGAAGACCCGTTCAACCGCGGAACCTACCCATGGGGACGCGAGAATGCCGAATTGGTGCAATACTTCCAACAGCTCGGCGCGCTGCGCAAATCGCACGAGGCGCTGCAAAGCGGCACGATCGTCTACCATGCCGCGCAGGGCCGCGCGCTGGCGTTCTCGCGCCGCACGGAGCACGACCACTGCCTCACGGCAGTCAATGCGGGCGACGAGCCCGTCACGCTCACCCTTCCGTGGGACGACACGCTCGCCGAGGACGTCCTGTCCCATCAGGAGTTCTTCTGCGGCAACGGCCTGCTTCGCCTGACGCTCGAGCCCTACGGTACGATGCTGCTGACCGAATCGCAGGAGTGATTTGTTTCACGTGAAACACTGATTTCAGGTCATGGTAAAGGTCAGCGCCTTTACCATGACCCTTTTCTGTCCTCAGCACTGCCCCAGCGGTGATACCCCATCACCGGCCCAAACAGGGGCAAATCGGGACGTAAAGGTCTGCGCCTTGTCATGTTTCACGTGAAACAAATTTGCAAAATTTGAGCTTCCCTGTTGAAATTGAGCCGTTTTGTGCTATACTGAACAAGAATGAAAATGGATTAATGCTTCTATGACTAAGGTGGGTGTTTTTTTGGCTAAAATCGTTGCAATCGTCAATCAAAAGGGCGGCGTCGGCAAAACGACGACCTGTGTCAACCTGACCTCCTCCCTCAAGGAGAAAGGCAATCGCGTCCTGCTGTGTGACTTCGACCCGCAGGCTAACTCCACCTCCGGCATGGGTGTGGACAAGGCCGCCTCACGCGGCGTTTACGACGTGCTCATCAACGGCGCAGACGTCACGGCCAGCGTGGCGCACACGCGTTACGGCGACGTGCTCCCCTCTTCAAAGGCACTGGCGGGCGCGGGCATCGAGATGATCGACCGCGAAAACCGCGAATTCCTGCTCAAGCAGGCGCTCGACGTTCTCTCGCCCAATTACGACTTTATCCTCATCGACTGCCCGCCGTCGCTCGAACTCTTAACGGTCAACGCCCTCTGCGCCGCGAATTCCCTGATCGTTCCTGTGCAGGGCGAATATTTCGCGCTCGAAGGCCTGTCCGACCTGATGCACACGGTCCGCATGGTGCGCCGCAGCCTGAATCCCGGCCTGGAACTCGAAGGCGTGCTGCTCACGATGTTCGACGGGCGCACGAATCTCGCCCTCCAAGTTGCGGAAGAGGTCAAGCGCTACTTCCCCGGCAAGGTGTATTCGACCGTCATCCCCCGCAATGTGCGCCTTTCCGAGGCGCCGAGCCACGGCAAGCCCATCAACTACTACGACCGCACCTCCCGCGGCGCGGAAGCGTACAGCGACCTCGCCAACGAGTTTTTGAAGCAGAACCGCTGATACATTAAATATAAGGGCGCATTCCGCCCGCTTCATCCCACAGAAAGGAGAAGTTTCCATGGCAAATGCAAACCGCGGGCTCGGCAAGGGACTCGGCGCGCTGCTGGGCGACGCCGCCCTGCGCACCGACACGTCCGACAACCTCTACCTCCCCATCTCGCAGATCGAACCCTACGCCAATCAGCCGCGCCGCCACTTCGATGAAGAGGCTCTGCAGGATCTGGCCGATTCCATCCGCGAACATGGCATTATCCAGCCGTTGACGGTCCGCCGCCTTTCTTCCGGCTACTATCAGATCATCGCGGGCGAGCGCCGCTGGCGCGCCGCGCGCATCGCCGGTCTCAGCGAAGTGCCCGCCATCGTCATCGAGGCGGATGACCGCAAGATGACCGAGCTTTCGCTCATCGAAAACCTCCAGCGCGAAGACCTTGACCCCATCGAAGAAGCCGAGGGCTACAAAACGCTGATGGACAACTACCATCTCACGCAGGAGGAGGCCGCCGAGCGTGTCGGCAAGTCCCGCTCCGCCGTGGCAAACAGTCTGAGATTGTTAGGGCTTTGCCCCGAAGTGCGACAAATGCTGCAAAACGGCGACCTCTCCGGCGGTCATGCCCGCGCACTGCTGCCGCTCAAGGCCGATTTGCAGCTCGACGCGGCAAACCTGATCGTCAAGCAGGGCCTCAGCGTCCGCCAGACCGAGGCGCTCGCCAAGCGCCTTGCTAACCCCAAGGAAGAGCGCAAGCCCACAAACGACGAGCTCATCGCCGAGAGCTACGGCCGTCTGGCCGCGCAGGAGCTCAGCGATAAGATCGGCCGCACCTGCCGCATCGTGTCCGGCAAGAAAAAGGGCCGCATCGAGCTCGACTATTACGGCATCGACGACTTAAACGATCTGCTCGAAGCGCTCGCCGCCATCAAACGCAGAAAGAACGGAGGCGAATAACCATGTCCGATTTGATTCACGAGGGCCCCAAGGACCCGAACAAGCCGCCCGTGCCCGGCGAGGAAAAGCCCACCACCGAGCGTGAGCGCATGAAAAAGGTATATACTTACGTTGCGATCCTCTTCACCGTGGCATTTTTGCTGATTTTGTGGACATTTTTTATGAATCAGCGCAGCATCAACGAGATCAAGGACGGCAACACCGCCCTGCAAAGCACCTTACAGCAGAACGACTCACTGGAAGCGCACATTGCCGAACTTGAAGAGCAGCTCGCCAACAGCGAGGAGGACAAAAAAGCGCTCGACGAGACTGTCGTCCTTCAGTCCAACCAGCTGCGCGCGCTCGACTGGCTGCTTGAGATCGAAAACGCCTACAACACCGGCGATCTCGACGCCGCGAAAGACAACATCCGCTCGTTCGAGGAGACCGGCACGGTGGAATTCCTGCCCAAGGAGCCGCTGCGTACCGGTATCACCGGCGACGACGCCCCCTCTCCCGCCGCGCGCTACCAGTCCATTGTGGACAAGCTGTTTCCGGACGGCGTAAAATAAGAAGTCAAATGGTCATTTGCTTTACAACGATAACGAGGTAAATCATTATGCTGGATATGAAATTCCTGCGGGAAAATCCCGATCTGGTCAAGGAAAACATCAAGAAGAAGTTCCAGGACGAAAAGCTCCCCCTCGTCGACGAGGTCATCGAGCTGGACGCCAAAAACCGCGCCGCCATCACCGAGGCGAGCGAGCTGCGCGCCAGCCGCAACGCCCTCTCGAAGCAGATCGGCATGCTGATGGGTCAGGCAAAGAAGGACCCGAGCAAGCTCGAAGAAGCCGAAAAGATCAAGGCGACCGTCAAGGCCAACGCCGACCGCCTCACCGAACTCGAGAAACTTGAAGAGGAGTATGAGCAGAAGATCCACAAGATCATGCTGCTGATCCCGAACATCATCGACCCGAGCGTCCCCATCGGCCCGGACGACAGCTGCAATGTCGAGGTCGAGCGTTTCGGCGAGCCGAAGGTCCCCGATTTTGAAATTCCCTACCACACGCAGATCATGGAGAGCTTTGACGGCGTCGACATGGACGCCGCGGGCCGCGTCTCCGGCGCGGGCTTCTACTACCTGCTCGGCGACATTGCACGCCTGCACGAGGGCGTGCTCGCCTACGCGCGCGACTTTATGATCGACAAGGGCTTCACGTTCTGCATCCCGCCGTTCATGATCCACGGCAACGTGGTCGAGGGCGTCATGAGCCAGAACGACATGGACGCCATGATGTACAAGATCGAGGGCGAGGACCTCTACCTCATCGGCACGAGCGAGCACTCGATGGTCGGCCGCTTCATCGGTGAAATTCTGCCCGAGAGCAGCCTTCCTCAGACGCTCACCTCCTACTCCCCCTGCTTCCGCAAGGAGAAGGGCTCGCACGGCATCGAGGAGCGCGGCGTTTACCGCATCCACCAGTTTGAAAAGCAGGAGATGATCGTCGTCTGCAAGCCCGAGGACAGCATGGACTGGTACAACAAGATGTGGAAGTGGAGCGTCGAGCTGTTCCGCTCGATGCACATCCCCGTCCGCCAGCTTGAATGCTGCTCCGGCGACCTCGCCGACCTGAAGGTCAAGAGCTGCGACATCGAGGCCTGGTCCCCGCGCCAGAAGAAGTATTTCGAGGTCTGCTCCTGCTCGAACCTCGGTGACGCGCAGGCACGCCGCCTGAAAATTCGCGTCAAGAGCGAGGACGGCAAGATGTACCTGCCGCACACGCTGAACAACACCGTCGTCGCACCCCCGCGCATGCTGATTGCATTCCTTGAGAACAATCTGCAGGCCGACGGCAGCGTGCTGATTCCCAAGGTCCTCCAGCCCTACATGGGCGGCAAGACCGTTCTCACGCCGAAAAAGTAATTTCTTATAGTAATATTTTCATTATTTTATACGATTAGTTGTTGTATTTCCCCTCAAATCCCGCCAAAGGAGCCTTCTGAATGAAGAAGTTTTTTGAAGAGTTCAAGGCCTTTGCCATGCGCGGCAACGTCATCGACATGGCCGTCGGTGTTGTCATCGGCGGCGCGTTCGGCAAAATCACGAACTCTGTCGTCAACGATATCATCATGCCGCTCATCTCCATGCTGACCGGCGGCGTCGACTTTTCCGCTTGGAAATGGGTGCTCAAGGAAGCAGTCATGGAGGGCAAGGAGGTCATCGACCCCGAGATCGCCGTCAACTACGGCAACCTGATCGCCGTCATCCTCGACTTCATCATCATCGCGTTCGCCGTGTTCTGCATGGCCAAGGCCATCAACAAGATGCACGACAAGCTCTCGAAGCCCGCCGAGCCGGAGCCCGAAAAGGCCCCCGAGCCGACGAAGGAAGAAGTTCTGCTCACCGAGATCCGCGACCTTCTGAAGGAGCAGAGCAAATGAGAGTGCTGCTCTCTCAGGGTCTTTCCGAGTTGGGGCTGGACGTGAGCCGCGCCGAGACGCTTGAGCGCTTCTCTTCCCTGCTGCTGGAAAAGAATCAGGTGATGAACCTCACAGCCATCACCGAGCCCGACGCCGTCGCGCAGCTCCACCTGCTCGACAGCGCGGCGCTGCTGCCTTTTGTCGATCTGACGGGTAAAACCGTCATCGACGTCGGCACCGGCGCGGGCTTTCCCGGCATGCCGCTGCGCATTTTAAAAGACGACTTCGACCTCACGCTGCTCGACTCGCTCGGCAAGCGCGTCAACTGGCTGCAAGAGGTCTGTGACGAGCTGCAATTAAAGCGCGTCGCCTGCGTCCACGCGCGAGCGGAGGAATTCGCCATGCAGCACCGCGAGCAGTTCGACATCGCCACCTCGCGCGCCGTCGCGCAGCTTTCGATCTTATCCGAGCTGTGCCTGCCGCTCATCAAGGTCGGCGGACAGTTCATCGCCATGAAGAGCGTCGACACCGAGGACGAGATCGCCGCGGCGAAAAGCGCCATCAAGACGCTCGGCGGCCACATCGTCAAGGTCGAGGACTACACCATCCCGACGAGCGACGTCGTCCACCGCCTTGTCATCGTCGAAAAGGTCTCCCCTACCCCGCGCGCCTATCCGCGCGCCTTCGCCAAGATCAAAAAAGCCCCGCTGTAACGCATTAAATTCACAAAAAAGGAGGTACGAGCCTTGTCTCAGGTCATCGCCGTCGTGTCCGGCAAGGGCGGCACGGGAAAAACTTCATTCACGACGCTCACCGGCATGGCGCTCGCGCAGCTCGGCAAAAAAACGCTGCTGCTCGACTGCGACATCGGCCTGCGCAACCTCGACCTCTACCTCGGCGTTTCGGACCGCGCGCTCATGGACTTCACCGACGTGATCGCCGGACGCACGACACTCGCTCAGGCCGTCGTGCGCCACCCGCTCTACCCGAACCTGTATCTGCTCACCGCGCCCGTGAGCTTCGGCGTGCGCCTGCCGAGCAAGCGCGAGATGCAGCGGCTTATCGACGAGATCCGCCGCCATTTCGACTTCTGCCTCATCGACGCCGCCGCCGGCATCGGCGAAGCCTTCGCGCTTGCCACCTGCTGCGCCGACCGCGCCGTGGTCGTCACCACGAATGACCCCTCGAGCCTGCGCGACGCGCAGCGCACCGTGATGGAGCTGCACCGCTTCCCGAGCGGATACCTGCACCTTGTCGTCAACCGCGTGCGGCGCAAGCTCTTACAGTCCCTCCACACCACGATCGACGACGCCATCGACGCCGCGGGTCTTCCGCTGCTCGGCGTCATTCCGGAGGACGAGAATGTCCCTGCCGTTTTGGGGCGCGGACTTTCCCAGCGCCTCAAGTATCGCTCCGGCGCGCTCTGCGCCTGCGAAAACATCGCCCGCCGCCTGTGCGGCGAACGCGTGCGTCTGATGCGGCTGTAGCACCGGTTCACAAAGGCAAACACGCTTTTCCCGCAAACATCTTTTCAAAGGCTGCTTGCCCTTGTCAACCGATGAAAGTGCCGCTACAATAGAAAAATTCACATCAGAAAGGATTGTGACACTACATGAACATCGCTCTCATGGCACACGACAACAAAAAGGAACTGATGGTCCAGTTCTGCACGGCTTACGCCGGCATTCTGTCCCGTCACACTCTCTGCGCCACCAGCGTGACCGGTAAGATGGTCAGCGAAGCGAGCGGCCTTCCGATCCACCTGTTCATGGCGCGCATCCACGGCGGCGCCGAGCAGATCGGCGCGCGCATCTCCTACAACGAGATCGATATGGTCCTCTTCTTCTGCGACCCCGCCAACCCGCAGTATAACGACAGCCTGACCTATATCACCAAGCTCTGCGACCAGAACAACATCCCCTTTGCCACCAACCTCGCCACCGCTGAAATGCTCATCATGGGCCTTGCCCGCGGCGACCTCGACTGGCGCGATATCGTCAACCCGAAGACGAAGCCCTTCACCACCTGAGCGTAAAATCAGGCAAGCACCAATACGATTAGTAATTTTCAATTTTTAATATACAAACAGGAGTGGATTTTACCATGATGCAATCCCGTACACACAACTGCGGCGAGCTTCGCGCGCAGCATGCCGGTGAGCACGTCAAGCTCGTCGGCTGGATGGAGAACGTCCGCGAAGTCGGCGGCAGCCTCGCCTTTGTGGTGCTGCGCGACTTCTACGGCACGACGCAGATCGTCGTCGAGACGAGCGAGCTGCTCGCCCAGATCAAGGGCTACAACAAAGAGAGCACCATCTCCGTCGAGGGCACCGTGCGCGAGCGCGCAAGCAAGAACCCCAATCAGCCCACCGGCGACATTGAGGTCGTTCCCGAGAAGATCGAGCTGCTCGGCCGCTGCCGCTACAACTCCCTGCCGTTCGAGATCAACCGCAGCCGCGAGGCGGACGAGACCCAGCGCCTCAAGTACCGCTATCTTGACCTGCGCAATCCCGCCGTCAAGAAGAACATCATCCTGCGCTGCAACGTCATCGCCGCGCTGCGCAAGGCCATGATGGAGCACGACTTCCTCGAGATCACCACCCCGATTCTGACGGCCTCCTCCCCCGAGGGCGCGCGCGACTACCTCGTCCCCGCCCGCAAGCACCCCGGCAAGTTCTACGCCCTGCCGCAGGCCCCGCAGCAGTTCAAGCAGCTGCTCATGACCTCCGGCTTTGACCGTTACTTCCAGATCGCGCCGTGCTTCCGCGATGAGGACGCGCGCGGCGACCGCAGCCCCGGCGAGTTCTATCAGCTCGATATGGAGATGGCGTTCGCCTCTCAGGAAGACGTCTTCGCCGTCTGCGAGGATGTCCTGCCCCCGATCTTCGCGAAGTTCGGCACCTATGACATCGCCTCTCAGCCCCCGTTCCGCCGCATCAAGTACCTCGACGCGCTCGAGATTTACGGCAGTGATAAGCCGGACCTGCGCATCGACCTGACCGCGACGAACGTCTCCTCCCTCTTCGAGGGAAGCAGCTTTGAGGTCCTTGCGGACAAGACCGTCAAGGCCGTCGCGATCTCCAACTGCTCGCTCACGCGCAAGCAGATCGACAAGCTCCTGACCGACTGCGAGGTGCAGGCAGGCGCGAAGGGCTACTGGTTCAAGGTCGACGAAAAGGGCGACCTCGCCGGCGGCATCGCGAAGTTTGTCGACAAGGAAGCCGCCGCGAAGCTCCTGCCGCTCGAGCCCAACACGCTCGTGCTCGTCGCGGGCGGCGAGCTGGCCACCAAGCTCGTCGGCGTGATGATCAAGACGTTCGGCCCCGCGTGCGAGGGTCACATGGACAAGGAGCGCTACGAGTTCTGCTGGATCGTCGACTTCCCGATGTACGAGATCGGCGACGAGAGCGGCGAGCTCGAGTTCTGCCACAACCCGTTCTCCATGCCCGCCGGCGGCCTCGACGTGCTGCTCAAGGCCGAGCGCGGCGAGATCGACCCGCTCACCATCACCGCCGACCAGTACGACCTCGTCTGCAACGGCGTGGAGCTCTCTTCCGGCGCGGTCCGTAACCACGACCCTGAGATCATGATCAAGGCCTTCGAGCTCGTCCGCCTCGGCGAAGAGGACGTGAAGGCCAAGTTCCCCGCCATGTACAACGCCTTCTGCTACGGCGCGCCCCCGCACGCCGGTATCGCCCCGGGCGTCGACCGCATGGTCATGCTGCTCGCCGGCGAAGACTCCATCCGCGAGATCATTCCCTTCCCGATGAACAAGAACGCCCAGGATATCATGATGGGCGCACCCAGCGAGGTGACGCAGAAGCAGCTCGACGAGCTGCATATTGCGGTCACGGCGCATGAAGAAGAATAATTTAGCTCTCACAGCGTGAGGGTGCAATGGTTTCCCTGCGCCGCGCAGGGGAACGGCAAAGGGGGCCATTCTCTCACGTGAGAGAATGGCCCCCTTTAGATCCCCCAAGAGAACGCAAGGGGCCTTGCCCCTTGACCCCGCACATTGGCAGTTTGTAGCTTGAAGAGCTGCACGCGCTGCGCAATTAGGTGCGGTGTACATGGCTTCGCCATGAATCTTCTGCGATTCGTTACGTCTTGCAACCGCGCCTTACTACCGTGAGGCGCGAGTGACGTTTGCTCGGCGACAGACTGCCTGCGGAATGCGGCATTGCTAACGCTCGCCGCATTGAGGAGTGCCGCGGTAGACGGATATTAGTCTGCACTTCTACGAGACAGGCAGAGCGGCAGCGGATAATAGGAGTAGGTCAAATCGTCTAGCAACTCCAAACGCGGCAACGCCGCGCGCAGGAAGTAGCATCGGCAAGCATTGCAGCTCTTCGAGCTGCTCGCTTGCAATGTGAAAACCTTTCTCTTGGGGGATTTAAAGGGGGATATTCTCTTTTGTGAAAGAGAATATCCCCCTTTGCCCGCTCCCCTGCGGGTACGCAGGGATTCTCGGTTTGTCTTGACAAACAATTTCAGTCATGGTATGCTGTGCGCAATAAAGGCAGCGAGAAAGAAGCCTTTTCTTTTCACCCGCTCAAGAGAGGGGACGGCCGGTGCAAGTCCCTGCGGAACGGAAAAGGCGGCGCTTTTGAGCCGCGCGGCGGAAATGCCGCGCCGGTCCCTCCGTTACAAGGGAACGAAGTGCCCCGCATCCAGCGGGGAATTCAGGTGGAACCACGGACAATGATTTGTTCGCCCTGAGCCTACTTTAATAGGCTCAGGGCGTTTTTTATCTCCTGAGCCAAGTACCGAAAGGAGAAATTCACCATGAAAAACACCGAAAAGACGATGGACAAGATCGTCGCGCTGTGCAAAAACCGCGGCTTTGTCTTCCCCGGCAGCGAGATCTACGGCGGCCTTGCCAACACCTGGGACTACGGCCCCCTCGGCGCCGAGCTCAAGAAGAACATCAAGAACGCCTGGTGGAAGAAGTTCGTGCAGGAGAATCCCTACAACGTCGGCCTTGACGCCGCGATCCTGATGAACCCGCAGACCTGGGTGGCAAGCGGCCACCTCGGCGGCTTCTCCGATCCTCTGATGGACTGCCGCGAGTGCCACGAGCGCTTCCGCGCCGACAAGGTCATTGAGGACTGGTGCGCCGAGACCGGCTTCGAGCTTCCTAAGCCCATCGACGCCTTCTCCCAGCAGGAGATGAAGGACTTTGTCGAAGAGCACAACATCCCCTGCCCCACCTGCGGCAAGCACAACTTCACCGATATCCGTCAGTTTAACCTCATGTTCAAGACGTTCCAGGGCGTAACCGAGGACGCAAAGAGCACCGTCTACCTCCGCCCCGAGACCGCGCAGGGCATCTTCGTCAACTTCAATAACGTCCAGCGCACCACGCGCAAAAAGCTCCCGTTCGGCATCGGCCAGATCGGCAAGTCTTTCCGCAACGAGATCACGCCGGGCAACTTCATCTTCCGCGTGCGCGAGTTCGAGCAGATGGAGCTCGAGTTCTTCTGCAAGCCGGGCACCGACCTTGAGTGGTTCAACTACTGGCGCACGTTCTGCCACAACTGGCTGCTCTCCATCGGCCTGAAGGACGAGAACCTCCGCCTGCGCGACCACGATCCCGAGGAGCTGTGCTTCTACTCCAAGGCAACGACGGACTTCGAGTTCCTCTTCCCGTTCGGCTGGGGCGAGCTCTGGGGCGTTGCCGACCGCACGGACTACGACCTCACGCAGCATCAGAACACCAGCGGCGTGAAGATGGTCTATCGCGAGGGCGAGGGCAAGGACATGGTCGAATACGTCCCCTACGTCATCGAGCCGTCGCTCGGCGTGGAGCGCAGCGTGCTCGCCGTCCTGTGCGACGCCTACGATGAAGAGGTCGTCGGCCAGGACAAGAAGGGCAACGACGACGTGCGCGTCGTGCTGCACTTCCACCCCGCACTCGCCCCCTTCAAGGCCGCGATCCTGCCGCTTTCCAAGAAGGACGTGCTCGCCGGTCCTGCGATGGAGCTCTACAACGAGCTTTCCAAGGAATTCATGGTCGACTACGACGAGACCGGCTCGATCGGCAAGCGCTACCGCCGCGAGGACGAGATCGGTACGCCGTACTGCATCACGTTCGACTTCGACACTGTCGGCGACGAGGCCAACGGCATCGCGGCCGACCACTGCGTCACCATCCGCGAGCGCGACAGCATGGAGCAGGTCCGTATCCCCATCGATCAGGTCAAGGACTTCCTGCGCGAAAAGTGCGCGTTCTGATTCGCTGAGCTTTTCAACACCATATTGCAGAAGAGGAGATTTGCTTATGGAATTTTTTGATGTGATTGCTCGCCGCGGCAGCTATCGCGGTGAGTTTAAGCAATCCTCCATTCCTCAGGAAGAGCTATACCGTATTCTGGATGCCGGTATTCGCGCTCCATCCGGTTATAATCTGCAAACGGCCACTTTTTACGCTGTTACGGATGAATTACTGCGCCGCAGCCTTGCTGAAATTTTTCCCACCAAAGCCGTGCAGACTGCCCCCGTCATTCTCGTCGTCACTTCCCAATGTATACACAGCGGAGATCATAACCTCCAGTTTGAAACGGAAGATTACGCCGCCGCCACAGAAAATATCATGTTGGCGATCACCGCTTCCGGCTATGCCGGAGTCTGGATGGATGGCATGATGAAATTCGATGGTCATACTGATGCTGTCCGCCAACTGCTTCATATTCCGGACAGCGAAACACCTCGTACCATCATTCCGTTCGGAAAACCAGCCGGGCCGGTAAGTCAGCGCCCTAAAAAAGCATTTCACGAGCGTGTTCACATTCTGTAAAACAAAACAATTCGAGCGGATGAGTTGTCTCTATAAAGAGACAACTCATCCGCTTTTTACCGAACGATCCAACCAATGTATTGTGCAGACAAGTACGATTTGTCAGTGCTCTCTTAGTTGCGTTTTTCCTGTCGAAATGATATACTTTGTTATTATGCTTTCAGAAAGGGGACGTCCCCAACATGCGTTTTTTCTCTTCTCTGGTGCGGCCTGATGAGTCGACGGGTGCGGTGATGCGCTGGGTGCACCGCATCTGGGTCTTCTTCTGGCTCACGGTGCTGGGTGCGGGCATTGGCCTTCTCTCGCTCTACCTCACGGCACATTCCTACGCAAGCATCGACGCGACGGCACTCTTGCAGTCGTATTTCAAAATTCCGCTGCTCGTCATGATGAACCTGCTCGCGCCGATCCTGCTCGTCTACCTCGGCTTTTTTCTCTTCGCGCGGCCGTGGGCGGCTTACTTACTCTCAGCGCTGCCGTTTTTCACGCTCGCGCTCGCGAGCTACTACAAGGTGCAGCTGCGCGGCGACCCCGTGCTCTCCACCGACCTGCGGCTCATCCGTACGGCGGGCGGCATCATGGGCAACTACACGTTCGAAATTTCCGCGCCCGTGATCGTCGTTCTTGAGGGCTTTGTGCTGATGCTCGTGCTCTCGTGCCTGGTGCTCCGAAAAGAGCGCATGAACCCGCGCTCCCGCCTTGCGGGCATCATGCTCATGCTCTCTGTCACGCTCGCGTGCTATTTTGAGCTCTACACCAGTTCATCTATCTACAAAGAGACCACCAACAACGACCTCATTTCCCCGTGGTCCGCGGTCGAGGTCTACATCTCTCGCGGCACGACGTATCCGTTTCTCCACAGCGTGCAGGACATGTTCCCCGAGCCGCCGGAGGGCTACCGCGAGAGCGAGGCCAAGCAGATCCTTGAGCAGTATGCGGACACCGACATTCCCGACGATCAGAAGATCACGGTTGTCGGCATCATGCTCGAGGCGTTCTCCGACCTGTCCGACTTCCCCCAGTTAAATGAAATCTCCGCCGTGCGGAATCTCTACGAGCCGCTGCACGAGCTCGAGAGCCGCAGCGTCTCGGGCAACCTCCTCACGAATATCTTCGCCGGCGGCACGACGAACACCGAGTGGGGCTTCCTCACAGGCTACAGCCAGCACGAGGAGTTCCGCGGCCCGATCAATTCCTACGTCCGCTACTTCAAGGATCAGGGCTACGACGCGCTCTACCGCCATCCCGGCTACTCGTGGTTCTACAACCGCAGCAATGTCAACGAATACCTTGGCTTTGACGAGTGCGTCTTTAACGAATCAGGCTTCGGCGACCTCATCTCCATCGAGGACGCGCTCTTCAAGTCCGACACCGTGCTCGTCGACTACCTCTTAAACGACATCGACTCGCGCACGGAGGACGATAACCCTCTCTTCCTCTTCTCCGTCTCGTACCAGAACCACGGGCCGTACAGCTCCGAGACCTACTGGGATGAGTACGTCACGCCCGCCAAGACCGGCTGGTCGATGGAAAGCTGCTGCGTCATCAACAACTACCTGACCGGCATCCGCAGCACGATCGAGCAGATGCGCCGCCTCACGCGCGAGCTGGAAGCGCGCGATGAGCCCATCGTGCTCGTGCTCTTCGGCGACCACAAGCCGTGGATGGGCAACGGCAGCAGCGTGTATGCCGAAATGGGCGTCAGCCTTGACGTGTCCACGCAAGAGGGCTTCTACAACTACTTCTCCACGCCCTATGTCATCTACGCCAACAAGGCCGCCAAGGAATCCCTCGGTCAGGACTTCCGCGGCGACGGCGGCGACATTTCCCCGTGCTTCCTGATGGACAAGCTCTTCTTTGAGTGCGGCTGGACGGGCGACGGCTTCATGCAGCTCCAGCGCGAGACGCGCGCCGTCACGCCGCTGATGCACGAGGACGGCTACCGCATGGTCGACGGTTCCATCACGCTCGACGTGCCCCCAGATGTTGCCGAGGTCTGCCGCAAATACCTCTGCGCGCAGTATTACCGCGAACAGCACTTTGTTTCCGAGTCATAAAAAGGAGAATCGCCATGAAATCTCTCAAAATCACCGCACTTTCCCTCGTCCTGGTTCTGCTTCTCGCCGCCTGCGGCGCGAAAAACGACACCCCCGATGAACCCGCCGTCGATCCGACGCCGGAACCTCCTATCGAGCAGCCGGTGGAAAAAACGCCCGATGAGCGCATCAACGACATCATCGCAGGCATGAGTCTTGAGGAAAAGGTCGGCCAGCTCTTCTTCGTCCGCTGCCCCGAAACGGGCGCGGCGGAGGACGTCGAAACCTATCACCTCGGCGGCCTGCTGCTCTTCGGCAGGGACTATAAGGATGCAAACGGCGACTGGCTCACGGAGGACGACTTCACCGCGGCGCTCGCGTCCTATCAGGCCGCGGCGGCCATCCCGCTTTTCATCGGCAGCGATGAAGAGGGCGGCACGGTCACGCGCGCGAGCAAAAACCCGAACCTCTTCTCCGAACCTCTCCCCTCCCCGCAGGAGCTCTATGCCGCGGGTGGCCTCGACGGGCTGCTCGAACGAACGCTCAGCTACAACCAGAAGCTCAAAGCGTTCGGCGTCAACGTGAACTTCGCCCCCGTGTGCGATGTGTCGACGAATCCCGACAACTTCATCTACGCGCGCTCGTTCGGGCAGGACGCGCAGACGACCGCAAACTATATCTCAAGCGTCGTGCCCGTCTATGCGCAGTCCGGCGTCGCCTGCGTCTTAAAGCACTTCCCCGGCTACGGCAACAACGCCGACACGCACACGGGCATCGCGCTCGACGCGCGCCCGTACACCACGTTTGAAAAGTCCGACCTCGTCCCCTTTGAATCCGGCATCGCCGCGGGCGCGCCGTTCGTGCTCGTGAGCCACAACATCGTCGAGTGCATGGACGGCGCGTATCCCGCGTCCCTTTCGGCGAAGGTCCACACGCTGCTGCGCGACACGCTCGGCTTCACCGGCGTCATCGTGACGGACGATCTCGCGATGGATGCCGTCAAAGCCTACGCGCAGGACGGCAGCGCCGCCGTGCTGGCCATTCAGGCGGGCAACGACATGATCGTGACCACCGACTATCAGACGCAGATCCCGCAGGTGATCGCCGCCGTCCAGTCCGGCGAGATCGCCGAAAGCGATATTGACGCGCACGTTTTCCGCGTGCTGCACGAAAAACAGGCGCTCGGCCTGATCGACTAAAGGAGAACCCCATGGAAACAAGAAAACTCTACTATGAAGATCCCTTTCAGAAGGGCTTTGCCACCACCGTCGTCTCCTGCGACGCTGTCAAGGGCGGCTACGCCGTTGTGCTCGCGGAGACGGCCTTCTACCCCGAGGGCGGCGGCCAGCCGTATGACACCGGCGTTTTGAGCGAGGCGAACGTGCTCGAGGTCCACGAGAAAAACGGTGTCATCACGCACCTTTGCGACAAGCCCTTCGAGGTGGGAAAGAGCGTCTCCGGCAAGATCGACTGGGCGCGCCGCTTTGACCACATGCAGCAGCATTCGGGCGAGCACATCTGCTCGGGCCTCATCTGCGAGCGCTTCCACTGCGACAACGTCGGCTTCCACATGGGTGCGGACGTCGTCACGATCGACTTCAACGCCGACATTTCGTGGGATGAACTTATGGAGATTGAACAGCTCGCCAACCTGTACATCTATGAGGATCATCCCATCGACATCCAGTTCTATCGCGGCGCGGAGCTCGACAAGGTCGAGTACCGCAGCAAAAAGCCGCTCGAGGGCGACGTGCGCATCGTCTCCTTCCCCGGCGCGGACTGCTGCGCCTGCTGCGGCACGCACGTCGTGCGTTCCGGTCAGGTGGGACTCGTCAAGTTCCTCTCCGTGCAGAAGTTCCGCGACGGCGTTCGCATCGAGCTTCTTTCCGGCAAACGCGCGCACCGCTACCTCTCGGAGTGCTGGGCGCAGGACGTGCGCATCGCACAGGCCCTCTCCGTCAAGCCGAACGCGAGCTTTGCGGGCGCCGAGCGCGTGCTCGCTGAGCTTTCCGCGCTCAAGCAGCGCTGCGCAAAGCTCGAAGAGTCCGTCTTCGCCCAGACCGCCGCGCAGTACGAAGGCAAGGGCGACGTGCTGCTCTTCGAGGACGAAATGTCCGGCGACAGCCTGCGCAAGCTCTGCGACGCGGTCACGAACCTCTGCGGCGGCCGCTGCGCGGTCTTTGCCGGCGCGGACGGCGCGTACAAGTACGCCATCGGGCACATCGGCGGCGATCTTCGTGAGCTCACGAAAAAGATGAATGCCGAGCTGAACGGCCGCGGCGGCGGCAAGCCGAATTTTGTGCAAGGCAGCGTGGCCGCTGCACGCGGGGAAATTGAAAGATTTTTCGCAGAATAATTTGCAATGATTCCCGCACCAATGCGGCAGAAGTTTCCCCTGCACCGTGCAGGGGAGCGAGTCAAAGGGGCCATTCTCTTTCGCAAAAGAGAATGGCCCCTTT
>OIXG01000155.1_pt1 | contig 85489 bp, 76 predicted proteins | sample 1587731 | NCBI WGS metagenome assembly OIXG01 (sample SAMEA3888908, study PRJEB22519) | human gut metagenome | biome: human gut; feature: human-associated habitat; material: faeces | place: Denmark | collected 2010 | reverse complement strand
AGCGCTACATCGCCAAGAACAACATCCAGCTCTACACCATCAACGCCATCGACCTCGCCATCGAGATCGGCATGGGCAAGCGCAACAACACCATTCTCCAGTCCGCGTTCTTCTCCCTCGCCAAGGTCATGCCCGAGGAGCAGGCCATCCAGTACATGAAGGACGCCGCGACGCACTCCTACCTCAAGAAGGGCCAGGACATCGTCGACATGAACCACAAGGCCATTGATCTCGGCGCCACCGCCTACAAGAAGATCAATGTGCCCGCCGATTGGGCGAACGCCGTGGACGAGGATAAGCCCGAGGTGCTCAAGGGCAAGCCCGAGCTTGTCAAGCAGGTCCGCGATATCCTCGATCCCATCGACCGCATGGACGGCGACAGCCTGCCCGTTTCCGCCTTCATGCCCCATGTGGACGGCCAGTGGGAACTGGGCGCTGCCGCTTACGAAAAGCGCGGCGTCGCCGTCTCCGTGCCTGCATGGGACGAGACGAAGTGCATCCAGTGCAACAACTGTGCCTATGTCTGCCCGCACGCCACCATCCGTCCCTTCGCGCTCACCGAGGAAGAGGCCAAGAACGCTCCCGCCGCCGCGAAGATCGTTGACATCAAGGCCGGCAAGGGCAAGGGTGTTTACAAGTACACCATGGCTATCTCCCCGCTCGACTGCATGGGCTGCGGCGTGTGCGTCGGTCAGTGCCCGGTCGGCGCTCTGACTATGGTCGCGCAGGAGGATGAGCTCAAGCAGCAGGAGGTCTTCGACTACTGCCTGGACGAGGTCGCGCCCAAGGCCGATATGCAGGATACCACCGTCAAGGGCAGCCAGTTCATGCAGCCCATGCTCGAATTCTCCGGCTCCTGCGCCGGCTGTGCCGAAACGAGCTACGCGCGCCTTGTCACTCAGCTCTTCGGCGACCGTATGTACATCTCCAACGCCACCGGCTGCTCGTCCATCTGGGGCGGCCCCGGCGCCACCTCTCCGTACTGCACGGATAAGAACGGCCACGGCCCCGCGTGGTGCAACTCCCTGTTTGAGGACAACGCCGAGCATGGCTTCGGTATGTTCGTCGGTCAGGAGAAGATCCGCGAGGACCTTGCGGACGATACCCGTGCGCTGCTCGCCGTCGAGTGGGCGCGTCCCGAGCTGAAGGCTGCCGCGCAGAAGTGGCTCGACACTTACGCCGACGGCAAGGCCAACGCCGAGGCGACCAAGGCTTATGTCGCCTCGCTGCAGGCGAGCATCGCCACCGTCGACGAGCTTGCCGCCATGCCGCAGTTCGCTGCGCACGCTGCCGAGCTCAAGGCCAAGGGCGAGCAGTTCTGCGACTGCGACGCCTGCAAGCTGGTCGCCAAGATCCTCGACAAGAAGGCTTACCTTGCCAAGAAGTCCCAGTGGATCTTCGGCGGCGACGGCTGGGCCTACGACATCGGCTACGGCGGCCTTGACCATGTGATCGCGCAGAACAAGGATGTCAACATCTTTGTCTTTGATACCGAGGTCTACTCCAACACCGGCGGACAGGCCTCCAAGGCTTCCAACATCGGTCAGGTCGCGCAGTTTGCGGCTGCCGGTAAGGAGACCAAGAAGAAGAGCCTTTCCGAGATCGCCATGCAGTATGGCTATGTCTATGTCGCGCAGGTCGCCATGGGCGCTAACCCCGCGCAGACCATCAAGGCCATCTGCGAGGCCGAGGCCTATCCCGGCCCGTCCCTCATCATCGGTTACAGCCCCTGCGAGATGCACTCCATCAAGGGCGGCATGATGAACTGCCAGAAGGAAATGAAGAAGGCCGTCGAGTGCGGCTACTGGAACCTGTTCCGCTTCAATCCTGCAGCCGAGCAGAAGTTCACCCTCGACTCCAAGGCCCCCGCGGGCGGCTATCAGGAGTTTTTGATGAACGAGGCTCGTTACAGCCGCCTGACCCGCGAGTTCCCCGAGCGCGCCGACACCCTCTTCGCGCGCAACGAGGAAGCCGCCAAGGAGCGCTACGAGCACCTCGTCAAGCTCATCGATATGTACGACAAGAAGTAAGCGAAGTCTCTATGGAGGAGGGCTGCCTGCCGGCAGCCCTCCTTTTTTCGCATTTTTTCAAATAACAGTAGCTTTTTTCGGATTTTGTGGTACAATATTTGCACGCTTGCGAGCCTGCGGCGAGATAAGAAATTTCTGCACGAAAGAGGCATTTTTCATGGAATTTGTTGCGAATGAGTCCAAAAAGGTCGAGATCGAGACCTCGACCGGCACCTATCAGCGCCACGCCATCCAGACACATTTTGTCCAGATCGGCGAGAGCTATATCGACCTAATCGAGCGCTATGTCAAGCCCCTCTATGAGGAGGGCGATCTTCTGAGCATCAGCGAGAAGATCATCGCCCTGTGTCAGAAGCGCATCGTCTACCGCAAGGACATTCACCCCGGCTTTTGGGCGAAGCTGCTGTGCCGTTTCGTCCATGTCACGCCCGCCGGTCCCGGCGCGGGCACGCCGCACAAAATGCAGCTCATCATCATGATCTGCGGCCTGCCGCGCGTGCTGCTGGCAGCCTTCTGCTCGGCGGTGACGAAGCTCTTCGGCAAAAAGGGCGTCTTTTACAAGGTCTGCGGCCATGAGGTCGACGGCATCGACGGCCTGATCGACTATGACATCTCCTTTAAGGAATATGTGGACTATGGTATTCTCAATCCCGAGAACCCTGTCGGCGTCTGCGACGAAATTTACGAAAAGACCGGCGTGAAGGCCATGATCATCGACGCGAGCGACATTGACTGCGAGATCCTCGGCAAGTGCGGCACCGTCACGCTGACGGACGACCAGCTCCGTGAGATCGTAAGCGACAATCCCGCAGGGCAGGACGGCCAGTGTACGCCCTTCATCCTCATTCGCAAAAAAAACTGACAAAAGACGAACGAAGGACCTGCGCCGCACGGCGCAGGTCCTTTCCTTTGGCTTCATTTTACAGTGATGAGCGCCCAGAACGCCTTGGCGGTCGGGGCCAAGAGCGTATCGGGGTACTCGTAGTGCTGGGTGTGGATCTGCGGGTGATCCTCGCCCGCGCCGACGCCGAAGAACGCGCCGCGGCAGTGGTGCAGGTAGTGGCCGAAGTCCTCGCTCCAGCGCATCGGATCGTGCATGATCGTGCCGCGACAGACGCGGATGATGCGGCTGGCGCAGAGCGCGTCGTTTTCCGTGGCGGGGAAAACATCCTGATCCTCAAAGGCGAATTTGAGGCCGTTTTCGTTGGCAAGTTCCCGTGCGCGGGTGAGTACGCGGCGGCGCAGACGCGTGAGGTCGTCGTCGTGCTCGCCGCGCAGCGTCAGCCACAGCTCGGCGGACTCCGCCGCCGCGCCGAAGGCTTTCTCGCCCATCTGTGCGCCGATGACGGTGCAGAGCGTCATGCCGCGATACTGACTGGGCGAGGCCAGCGCCTTCAGATCGACCAGCAGCTGGCCGATCGCGCTTGCGGGAGAGACACCGGTCTCGGGATAGGCGGCGTGGGCGGGCTTTCCGATCAGGTGAATGGTCATGCCGCGGCTGGCGCAGGCGAAGGTGCCCGCGCGAGTGAGCACCGTGCCGAAGGGGAAGCCCGGCAGGTTGTGTGCGCCGTAGACCTCACCGATGGTTTCGCGCTCAAAGAGCGCGCAGCATTCCTCCGCGCCCGCGCCGATCTCCTCCGCGCTCTGAAAGAGCAGGAACACACTTCGCCCGACGCGCTTGCCCTCAAGCATCAGCGCGACGGCGCACAGCGCCGCGGAGTGACCGTCGTGTCCGCACAGGTGCGCGGCGCCGCCCTCCGGCGTCGCCAGCGCGTCGTAATCCGCGCGCAGAGCGATGGCAGGCTCCGCGCCCTCCGCTTCGCGGTGGGCGGCGTAAAAGCCGCCGTCGAGCTCATAGAGCTCCAGCGTGGTGTTTTCACGCAGAAACTCCATCAGGGTGCGCTTGGTCACGACCTCGTGACCGGAGACCTCCGCACACGCATGGAGCTGTGCGCGCAGTGCAATGACTTTATTCAACATGGCTTGTTCCATGATCATTCTCCTTTTCGGTGCTTCGCGCCTTGCACGAAGAAACGCATCGCCCGCACAAAGGGGGAACCGCCCGTGCGGACGGTCCCCCGTTGGGTGCGTGAGTAGTATATATATATTACAGGTTGTAGTAGCGCTCAAACTCCGCGGGGTGCGGGATGGCGGCCATCGCCGCGCACTCCTTGCGCTTGGCGGCGATGAAATTCTTGAGCAGCGCCTCGGGGAACACGCCGCCCTTGGTAAGATAGTCGTGGTCGGCCTCAAGCGCGTCGAGCGCCGCGTCAAGCGAGGTCGGCAGACCTTGCAGCTTCGCCTTCTCCTCGTCGGAGAGGGTGTAGAGGTTGACGTCGTAGGGGCCCCAGCCGTTCTCGTGCGGGTCGATCCTGTTCTCGATGCCGTCGAGGCCCGCCATCAGCAGCGCCGCGTAGCAGAAGTACGGGTTGCAGGTGGCATCGGGGTTGCGGATCTCAAAGCGGCGCAGGCTCGGCGTCTTCGCGTAGGCGGGGATGCGGATGACTGCGCTGCGGTTGCTCGTGGCGTAGCCGACGGTGACGGGTGCCTCGAAGCCGGGCACCAGACGCTTGAAGGAGTTGGTAGAGGGGTTCGTGAGCGCGCAGAGCGAGGCGATGTGCTTCAAAAGGCCGCCCATGAACCAGTGGGCCTCCCTGCTGAGGTGGGAGTAGCCGTTGTCGTCGGAGAATACCGGCTCGCCGTCCTTCAAAAGCAGCATGTGGACGTGCATTCCGCTGCCCGCCTCGCCATAGACGGGCTTGGGCATAAAGGTCGCGGTCTTGCCGTACTTGAGGGCGGTGTTGCGGATGATGTACTTGATCATCATGCTCGCGTCGGCCATCTTGCTCATCTCGCCGAGCCTCGGCTCGACCTCAAACTGGCCCGCGCCGCCGACCTCGGGGTGGTGGTACTTGATGGGGATACCCGCCTCCTCCATGCGCAGACACATCTCGCTGCGGCACTCATAGGTGCGGTCGAAGGGCTTGGCGATGTGGTAGTGGCCCTGACGGGGCACGATCACACCGCGGCCGTTGATGTCGCCGTTCCAGTGCGCCTGCTCGGCGTCGAGGCTCATACCGATCTCGTTCGGCGCAACCTTCCAAGCCACATCGTCGAAGAGATAGAACTCGAACTCGGGCAGAATGAGCATCGTGTCGGCAATGCCGCTCTCGCGCATATACCGCTCCGCCGCCTGCACGATATTGCGCGGATACTGGTCGAGCGGGCGATTGTTGGGGTAGTCGATGATCATGGCGTTGCCGGTCATCGAGAGCGTGGAGATCTCGCAGAACGGGTCGAGCTGTGCGGTGGCGGGATCGGGGATAAAGACCATGTCGCTCTTTTCCACCACGGCGTAGCCGTAGTTCGAGGCGTCGAAGCCGATGCCGTCGGTCATGGTCGCTTCGGTGAAATTCTGCGCGGGAATGGTCACATGGCGGTACTGGCCGTTGATGTCGACCATCTTGAAGTCCACCATTTTGATGCCCTGCTCACGGATGAGCTGCATGACATCCTGTGCCGTTTTAGCCATTGCAAAAATACCTCCCAAAAATTTCGGTAGAGTCAGCGCGCGGCCTTGCCAAGGTAAGCCTCGGCGATGGCGGGGTCCTTGAGAAGCTCGCGCCCCGAGCCGGACTTGGTGATGCGCCCCTGTTCGAGCACATAGGCGTTGTCCGCGACGGAGAGCGCCTTGAGCGCGTTCTGCTCGACGAGCAGAATGGTCTTGCCCATGGCCTTGATCTCACGGATGGTGTCGAAAATGGTGTTGACCAGCAGCGGCGCGAGGCCGAGGGAGGGCTCATCGAGCATGATGAGATCGGGCGCGGACATGATGCCGCGGCCCATGGCGAGCATCTGCTGCTCGCCGCCGGAGAGCGTGCCGGCGATCTGATTTTTGCGCTCCTCCAAACGCGGGAAGATCTCATACACGCGCTTGAGGTCGCGCTCGATGCCGTCCTTATCGCTGCGCAGGTACGCGCCGATCTTGAGGTTTTCATAGGTCGTGAGGTTGGCGAAGATCTGACGCCCCTCCGGTACCTGACACACGCCGAGCTTGACGACCTTGTTCGCCGCCGTCGGCAGCGGCTGGCCCTTGTAGAGGATCTCGCCGGACTTGTACTTCACCAGCCCTGAGATCGCGTTCATCATGGACGATTTGCCTGCGCCGTTGGAGCCGATCATCGAAACGATCTGCCCCTCCTCCACCTCAAGGGAAATGCCCTTGAGGGCGTGGATGCCGCCGTAGTAGACATTCAGGTCTTTGATCTCAAGCATCGCCATCGACATCGTCCTCCTTTCCGAGATAGGCCTCGATGACCTCGGGGTTGCTCTGGATCTCCGCGGGGGTGCCCTCGGCAAGGGGCTTGCCGAAGTTGAGCACGAAAACGCGGTCAGAGACATTCATGACGAGGTCCATGTGGTGCTCGATGATGAGCACGGTGAGGTCGAAGCGGTCGCGGATCTCGCGGATGAGGTCCATCAGCGCGAGCGTTTCCTCCGGGTTCATGCCGGCGGCAGGCTCGTCGAGCAGCAGCAGCTTCGGGTCGGTCGCCAGCGCGCGGGCGATCTCCAGCTTGCGCTGCTGGCCGTAGGGCAGGTTGACGGCGATCATGTCGCGCTGGTCCCAAATGCCCATGATCTTCAGCAGCTCCTCAGTCTTCTCGCGCAGGGCCTTTTCCTGCCAATAGTACTTCGTCAGCCACTTGGGGCCGGACTTGAAGCGCCAGAGGGACTGGAAGATGTTGTAGTCCGCGCCAGCGTGGCAGGCGGTGAGGACGTTGTTGTAGACTGTTTCGCTCTTAAAGAGGCGGATGTTTTGGAAGGTGCGCGCCATGCCGCGGGACATGATGTCGCAGGGCTTTTTCTGGAAGGGCTTGACGTCTGTTTCCTGCACCGTGTCCTTGATGATGGCGTCGCCCTGACCGATGACCGTGCCGTCGAAGATGACGCGGCCCTCGGTAAGCGCGTAAACGCCGGTGATGAGGTTAAAGATGGTGGTCTTGCCGGCGCCGTTGGGGCCGATGAGAGCGTAAATCTCACCCTTTTTGATCTTAAAGGAGACGTCGCCCACGGCGGTCAGGCCGCCGAAGCGCTTGGTGACGTGCCAGAGTTCGAGCATAACGTCGGGGTCGGGGTGCTTGAAGGTGATGTCGTTCATGCCAGCGCCTCCTCTCCGCCGCCGTCTCCGCCGTCAGGCGGGGGCAGGTCCTTTTTCTTTCCGGTGAAAACGCGGCCGATGGCGCGGAAGATCTTGCCGACCGGCAGCTCCTTGCCGCCCATGAGGCCCTTCGGGCGGACGATCATGATGATGATAACGGCAAGGCCGTACATCACGAGTCGCCAGTCACCCACTGCGCGCAGCAGCTCCGGCAGCGCGCACAGCAGCACCGTGCCGAGCACCGAGCCGGTGATGGAGCCCATGCCGCCGAAGATGACCATGATGGTGTACTCCGTAGACTTGACCATCATAAACATCTTGGGCTGGAGGTAGCCGAAGTAGTGCGCCATCATGCCGCCTGCGATGCCGGCATAGAGCGCGGACATGCACATGGCGAGCATCTTGGAGCGGAAGGTGTTGATGCCGCTCATCTGCGCGGCCAGATCATCCTCACGCACGGCGAGCATACTGCGCCCGTGCTTGGAGTTCATCAGCAGCGTCGTGGCGGTGAGGAAGATGACGACGATGAACAGCGCCGAGGAAAAGAGCGTGGAGAGGAAGGTGCCGACATCGCCGTTGGAAAGTGCGTTCCAGTCACCGAACAGAGTCGTTTTGAGCGGAATGCTCGCCACGCCCTTCGCGCCGTCGAGCAGGAAGCCCTTGCCGCCGACATTGATGGTGAGCTGCAAATTGTTAAAGATCAGTCGTATCGCCTCGCCCACGCCGAGCGTGGCAATACAGAAGTAGTCGCCCTTGAGGTTGAGCGTGATCTTGCCGAGGCCCGCGCCGAGCAGCATGGCGGCAAGGCCCGCGATGATGAGCGAGAGCCAGTAGGGCAGGCCGAAGGCCATCGTGCAGATGACGGACACATACGCGCCGATGCACACAAAGCCCGCATGGCCGAACGAGAACATACCGGTGTAGCCCGTGAGGATGGAAAGGCCCAGCACGATCAGCAGGGTGTAGCAGGACTGAATGAGGATACCCTCGATGTAATACCAGCTAAACATATCGTTCCTCCCTCCTTACGCCTTGTCTTCCACGACCTTGCCCATCAGACCGGACGGCTTGATGATGAGGACGAGGATCAGCAGCGCGTACACGAACAGGTCGCGCAGGTTGGAGTTGAAGGACGCGACGAAGATCTCCATGATGCCGAGCAGCACCGAGCCGACGATGGCGCCGGGGAGACTGCCGAGACCGCCGAACACCGCTGCAACGAAGGATTTGTTCGTGACCTGGCCGATGGTGGGCTTGACGATGAAGCGCATACCGTAGAGCATACCGGCAAAGCCGGCGAGCACGCCGCCCATGAGGAAGATGATGAAGATCACGAGGTCGCCGTTGATGCCCATGAGGGTCGAGGCCTTCTCACTGTACGAGCAGGCGCGGATCGCGAGGCCGACCTTGGTTTTTTGTATGATGAACATCAAAATCAGCAGCGCGACGGACGAGACCACGATCATCAGCAAGCTGTCTACGCCGAGGGAGATGCCGCCGAGGCTGATGCGGTTGTCGAAGATCGGGGGATAGTTTCTGGGGGTGCCGTCGATGGTGGCGATGACGAAGTTCTCGAGGAAGATGGATGCGCCCATCGCCGAGATGATGAAGTAAAGAGACGGCGCGCGGCGCTTGCGCAGCGGGGAATAGACCAGCCGCTCGATCACGACGGCGAGCAGGCCGCTGCCGAGTCCGCACAGCAGGAATGCCGCGAAGAACGGAACATTGAGCGAGGTGAGAGCAAAATAGCCCACATAAGCGCCGACCATGATGACGCCGCCGTGGGCAAAGTTGGAAAAGTTCATGATGCTGTAAACCAGCGAATAGCCGACCGACATCAGCGCGTACATACCGCCGAGGCAGATGCCGTTTACCAGCTGCTGGAGAAAATATTCTATACCCATGTATAGCCTCCTTTTATCCTGTTAACCTCGGGCGTCCCGTGCGGGACGCCCGAGTGTCGTAAAGAGGCAAAATTCATTTGCCCTGTGCAAAGCTGCGGTTACGCGATCTTGGTCTCGAAGATGTAGGTCTTATTCGCGCCGTCGATACGCTCCACGCAGCCGGCCTTATCGACAGGGTTGTGATCCTCGGGGGAGATCTTGATGGTGCCGGTCAGACCCTCGACGGTGATCTGGGTGTAGGCGTCGGTGATGGCCTGCGGATCGTCGCTGCCGGCCTTCTCGACCGCCGCGACCCAGGTGAGGAAGGCGTCATGCGCCATGTAGCCGTTGAGCTCCATCTTCGCGCCGTTGTACTTCTCGGCGTATTCCTTACGGAAGCTCTCGCCGGCGGGATCGGTCAGGGAGACGTGGTTGATGACATAGGAGCCGTCCACCGCGTCGGCGGCGTCGAAGAGGACCTCGGACGCGCAGCCGTCGCCGCCGACCATGGCAAGGTCAATGCCGAGGGTGCGGGCCTGCTTGTGGATCATGATGAAATCCTGATAGAAGATGGGGGTGAAGATGATCTGGGGCTGAGCCTCCTTGATCTTGGTGAGCTGCGCGGTGAAGTCGGTGTCGCCCGCGGTGTAGCCCTCCTCGGCGACCACGGTGCCGCCCTTGGAGGTGTAGACGGAGATGAAGTTATCCTTCAGGCCCTGAGCATAGTCGTCGTTGACATCGTAGAGGATGGCGGCCTTCTTATAGCCGAGATAGTCGGCGATGAAGGACGCGGCGATACGGCCCTGCACGGGGTCGATGAAGCAGACGCGGAAGTTATAGTCCTTGAGCACGGGGGTACCGTTGACATCCTGCACGGTGACCTTTTCGTTGGTCGCCACGGTGGACATATCGGAGATCTTGTACTGGTCGAGCACGGACTGGATGGCGATGCACTGGCCGGAAGCGTTCGGGCCGATGATCGCGCAGACCTTATCCTGTGCGCACAGGCGCTTGGCGACATTGACCGCCTCCTGTGCGTCGCCCTTGGTGTCGTAGCAGAAGAGCTTGACCTGCTTGCCGAGCAGGCCGCCGTTGGCGTTGAGATCGTCAACGAGCATCTTGACCGTCTGGCTCTCGCAGGTGCCGAAGGCCGCCTGATCGCCGGTGAGCGAGCCCATCCAGCCGAGCTTGATGACATCGTCGCCGTCGGCATTGCCGTTGTCGCCGCCGCCGTTGCCGCCCTTGTCGCCGCAGCCTGTGAACAGGGCCGCAAGCATCAGGCAGGTGAGGGTGAGAGCAATGAGCTTCTTCATAGTTTTGCGCATGGTTTGAATCCTCCTTCAATTTGTTGTGACCGCTCTTTCGCGGCGGTCAGGGTTTGCAGGGATGGATGTCCGCCGTGCGGGATCGGTCCCCGCGGTCATGCCGTCCTTACAGGATGTGTATGACGCAAGAGCGCGGCAAATGAGCAGCGGAGAACTTGTTTTCAAAATACCATCTCGCCCGGCCGTTGTCAAGTCATATCAGAAGATAGTTGCAAACTGCGCAAATTTTGTGCAAAACGGCGAAAAGGTGAGAAGAAGGCGTAAAGAGCGCAGAAAAAAGCGGCTCCGACTGCGGAAAAGCAGTCGGAGCCGAAAGGGAAAAAGTCCTCACAGGCGGCCCTCCTGAAGCGCCACCTTTTTGCGGAAATCGCCGGGCGTCATCACCTTGAAGCGCAGGAAATTGCGGTTGAAGGTCTTGACATTCGCGTAGCCGACCTCCATGGCGATATAGGTCACGCTGCGATCGGTGGTGAGCAGCAGTTCGGCGGCGCGGTTGATGCGCAGATAGTTGAGAAATTCCTCGAAATTCTTCTCCACCTGAAGCATCAGAGCGCGGTTGAGCTCGGCGGCGGTATAGCCGAATTTTTCAGCTACCGTGCGCGCGGAGAGCGGCTCGTGATAACTGTGGCAGAGGTACTCCACCACCGCGTAGATGCGCCGGTCGCTCTCGATGCGGCAGATGCTCTCCACGCGGCGGTAGGTCTTGCGGTAGTCATTGATGCGCATCCCCACGCGCGCGGAAAAGACCTTGGAGATGTGCGAGGCATCCACATAGCCGAGCGCGGCGGCGATCTCCTCGAGCGTGAGGTCGGTGTAGAGCAGGTAGTCGGCGGTCTTGCCGACGCGCATTTCGTTCAAGAGGTCGAAAAACGACAGCCCCGTCATGCCGCTGATGTAGCTGCTCAGGCTGCTTTCGGAAACGTAGAAGATGCGTGAGAGTCCCTTGAGCGTCAGCTTTTCGCCGGTGTGGCAGTAGAGATAGCGCAGGATCTCGCTCATGTCGGGCGCAGCGGAGGCGCCGCCGGGCGCGGTCGGCTGGGGCTGCTCGGCGCGAAAGCGCTCCATCAGGATCACCAGCTCGACGAGCCGGTTGATGACCGCAAGCGAGCCGAGCACCTTCGGCGGCGCCGCGCCGAGGATGGACTCCAGCCCCACCTCCTCGCGCAGCGAGAGGAAGAACTGTTCCATGCTCCGCGCCTGCCCCTCGTTGCAGTAGAGCGCAGGCTGCTGCTCGATGTGCGTGAGCCAGTCCACCGCATTGCCGCGCTCGTCGGAGAAGGCGCGGATGTAGCGGTTGAGCGTGTGGAGGTTGTAGATGACGAGGTGGTATTGCAGCGGCGCGGTGACCTCTGTCACCGCCGTGATCTGCCACGGCAGGATGGAGAGCAGCGTATTCGGGCGCAGCTCGATGTCGCGCCCCTGCACACGGATGACGCCCTGCCCCTCGCAGACATAGAGGATACGGGCCTCCTGATGAATGAGCGGCGCGGTGGGCGCTTCGATGGTCTCATTGTCGAACGAGCACAGTTTGCTCCGGTCCAGACGGGAGCGCTCAAAGGACTGCATCGCGGCAAGGTCTTTCATACGGCTTCACCTCTTGTCGTCGGCATAAATCGAAAGAGAACACTTTGTTAAGATCAGGATATAGTATACCGCAGCTCCGCCGTCTTTGGCAAGTGCCGGCTGCACCGTATTTATGGTTTTTTCAGAGTGGGCCGCAGCACGCCGGAGCTGAAATTTTGCCATAAAATACAAAAATATTACACGAAAATGTCCAGCAATCCGCGGCGAAATTGATATGATATGTACAGAACATGAGGCATTTTCCCCATTGGGGGGTAACTATTTTGAAGGAGGACTATCCCATGCCCGTCAATCTCAAAGGCCGTTCTTTTCTCACCCTGAAGGATTTCACTCCCGATGAGATCCGCTATATGCTCAACCTCGCCGCCGATCTCAAGGCAAAGAAGCGCGCCGGTATCCGCGGCAACCTGCTCGCCGGCAAGAACATCGTTCTGCTCTTCGAGAAGACCTCTACCCGCACCCGCTGCGCGTTTGAGGTCGCCGCCTATGACGAAGGCGCCCACGTCACCTTCCTCGACTCCAAGTCCTCCCAGATGGGCAAGAAGGAGACCATGGTCGACACTGCAAAGGTCCTCGGCCGCTTCTTCGACGGCATCGAGTACCGCGGCTATGACCAGAAGGTCGTTGAGGGTCTCGCCGCCAACGCCGGCGTTCCCGTGTGGAACGGTCTGACCGATGTTGACCATCCCACGCAGGCACTGGCTGACATCCTCACCCTGATGGAGAACACCAAGAAGCCCCTCAACAAGTGCAAGCTCGTTTTCTGCGGCGACACCCGCAACAACGTGGCTTACTGCCTGATGTACATCTGCGCTAAGCTCGGCATGCACTATGTCGGTTGGGGCCCGAAGGAGCTTGCTCCCGCCGCTGACGTCGTCGAGTATTGCCGCGAGGTCGCCAAGGAGACCGGTGCCGTCGTCGAGTACGGCGAGGACAAGGCTCTGCTCAAGGGTGCCGACGCTCTCTACACCGACATTTGGGCCTCCATGGGCGAAGAGGACAAGATCCCCGAGCGCGTGAAGCAGCTCACCCCGTACAAGGTCACCGGCGATGTGCTCAAGGCCACCGAGAACAGCGACTGCATCTTCCTGCACTGCCTGCCCTCCTTCCACGACTTCGACACCACCATGGCTGCCTCTCAGAAGGAGCTGGGCTATGACATCCGCGAGGTCACGGACGAGGTGTTCCTCTCCCCGAACTCCAAGGTGTTCGATGAGGCTGAAAACCGTATGCACACCATCAAGGCTGTCATGGTCGCGACGATCGGCAACGTCTGATCAAAATAACTCGCTCGAAAGCGACAAACTTTTCTTCACCCCAGACAAAGCCCTCCGGCATATGCCGGAGGGCCTTGTCCTGCTGTCGGCATCATAGAAAAAGCGGTCTGCACGGCAGACCGCTTTCCTTTTTTCTCATCAGTCCTCCAACATGGCGACAGCGCGCACCGGCGAACCGTCGGCGTCCTTGAAGCGCAGAGGGAGCGTGGCATAGGGGAAGGTCTTGCCCGCGAGCGGGGCGAGGTTGCAGAGGTTTTCCGTGTTCACAAAGCCCGCGCCGAGGAGGATCTTATGCACGGGATAATCGACCGTATCCATCGGGTCGATGGAGATCGCGTCGGTGCCGACGCCTTTGAGCGGGAAGGCGGCAAGATATTCCGCCGCTTCGACAGAAAGAACAGGAAAGGGAGAGAAGTATTCCTCGCTGCCCCAATACTTATCCCAGCCGGTGTAGAAGAGCAGGAAGTCGGCGGCCCCGATCTCGCTTGCGTGGAGCTGAAGGCGGGCCCTCGGGATCTCCCTGCCCGCGAGGTCAGAGCAGTCGAGCACATAGGCGGTGCCGATGTATTTGTCCGCGGGAAGCTGATCGAGCGTTTTACCGTCGCGCAGCATGTGCGCGGGAGAATCCATGTGCGTGCCGGTGTGAGAGCCCATCGTCAGCAGCGTTTCGCGAAAGCCGTGCTGCTCGAAGGTGTTCGAGGGCGTGAGCCTTGGCGGGTCGGTCTCGGGATAGACGGGCATCGCCTCCTCGATGAGGTGCGTCAGGTCAAGAATTTTCATAATGCTTCTCCTTTTCCAGAAAAATCATCAGCGCGGCGAGGTCTGCGGGGGAAACGCCCGAGATGCGCCCTGCCTGTCCGAGCGAGCGGGGGCGGATGGCGTCGAGCTTTTCCCGCGCCTCAAGGCGCAGACCGTCGATGCCGGAATAGCTGATGTTCTCGGGCAGCAGGCGGCTCTCGAGCCGCGCGAACTCCTCGACCTCAGCCCTTTGGCGGCGAATGTAGCCCTCGTACTTGACGGTGATCTCCACCTGCTCGGCGATGTCCTTCGGGCAGGCGGCGCAGCCGGCATCGAAAACGCGCAGATCGTCATAACGGAGCTGTGGGCGGCGCAGCAGCGCGATGAGCGGGCTGCCGTCTGCGATCTCCGCCGTGCCGCGCTCACGCAGCAGCGCGTTGAGCGCCTCGCTCGCGGGAAGGCCCGTATGCTCGAGCCGCTTGATCTCACGCGCGACGGCGGCGTACTTCTCCTCCACGGCGGCAAGGCGCTCGTCGGAGACGAGGCCGAGGTCGTGGCCGAGCCTCGTCAGCCGTTGATCGGCGTTGTCCTGCCGCAGCAGGAGACGGTATTCGCTGCGGCTCGTCATCATGCGGTAGGGCTCGTCCGTCCCCTTGGTGACAAGGTCGTCGATGAGCGTGCCGATGTAGCTCTCTGCACGGGAGAGAATAAAGGGCGCTTCGCCCGCGATGCGCCGCGCGGCGTTCACGCCCGCGACGAAGCCCTGCACGGCGGCCTCCTCATAGCCCGACGAGCCGTTGAACTGCCCAGCGCCGTAAAGCCCCGCAATGGCCTTCGTTTCCAGCGTGGGCCTGAGCGCGGTTGGGTCGATGCAGTCATACTCGATGGCGTAGGCGGGGCGCATGAGCTCAGCGTGCTCGAGGCCCGCGATGGTGTGCACCGCCCGCACCTGCACCTCCTCGGGCATGGAGGAGGAAAGCCCCTGAATGTAAAGCTCCTCGGTGTCCAGCCCCATCGGCTCGATGAAAAGCTGGTGGCGAGGCTTGTCCGCAAAGCGGACGATCTTCGTCTCGATGCTCGGGCAGTAGCGCGGTCCCACGCCCTCGATCACGCCGGAGTAGATGGGGCTGCGGTCAAGATTTTCGCGGAGGATGCGGTGCGTTTCCTCATTGGTGTAGGTGAGGTAGCAGACCGCACGGTTGCAGGGGACGCGCTCGGTCGTGAATGAAAAGGGCAGCGGCTCGGCATCGCCCTCCTGCCGCTCCATTTTGGAAAAATCGACGCTGCGGGCGTTGATGCGCGGCGGCGTGCCGGTCTTGAAGCGTCGCAGGGGAAGCCCGAGCGCGCGCAGCTGCTCAGCGAGCGGGAGGCTTGCGTGCATCCCGTCGGGGCCGCTCGATTGAATGCACTCACCCACGATGGTGCGCCCGTCAAGATAGGTGCCCGAGCAGAGGATGACCGCCTTTGCGCCGAATACCGCGCCCGTCGCGGTGACGACGGCGCTGACCGCGCCGTTTTCCACGCGAAGCTCCACGATCTCCGCCTGTCGGAGCGTCAGGTTTTCCTGCCGCTCGAGCGTGTGCTTCATGATCTGCTGGTAGGCGCGGCGGTCCGCCTGCGCGCGCAGCGACCACACGGCGGGACCCTTGCTGCGGTTGAGCAGGCGGTATTGGATGCAGGCTTGGTCGGCGGCCCGCGCCATCTCGCCGCCAAGGGCGTCCAGCTCGCGGACGAGGTGCCCCTTGCCCGTGCCGCCGATGGCGGGGTTGCAGGGCATATTACCCACAGCGTCTAAGTTGATGGTGAAGCAGACGGTCTTTCGGCCGAGGCGGGCGGCGGCGAGCGCGGCCTCGATGCCGGCGTGCCCCGCGCCGATCACGGCGACATCAAAACCGCCGGCAAAATATTCCCGCATGGATGTCACCCCGCTTTCTTCAAAGTGATGACCGCCACCTGTGGGCGGTTGAAAAGGCGCGGCACAAGGCGCGGTGAATTGCCGAGCCCGCGCGAGACAAAGACCTCCGCGCCCGCGCAGCCCTCGTCCGTGCAGCGGTAGAAGCCGCTGGTGAAGGAGGGAAGGAGCGTGAGCGTCGCGTCGATCAGCCCGTCGGTAAACGGCAGACGCCAAATGCCGCCGTGCGCGTGGCCGCAGAGTGTCAGGTCGGCGCCAAGGCGGCAGTAGCCGCCGTTGAAGCTGTTGTTGCGGTGGGCGAGCAGCAGCCAAAAGGGGGCGCCGTATTCCGCGTAGATGTCGGCGGCAAGCTGCGCGGGCGTTTTCTGGTCGGCATAGCCGTTGGGGTCGTCAACACCTGCGAGCAGGATCGTATCGCCGCCGCGCTCCCAAGGAAGGACCTCGTTGGAGAGCACCGTCACGCCGTTTTCGCGCAGCGCGGCCTTGAGCCGCTCGACCATAGCGGGGCCGTGCCCCCACTCGTGATTGCCGGTGACATAGCAGGTCGGCGCGATGGCGCTGAGCGCCGCGCCGACTGAGGCGGCGTAGCCCACGGGATCGTCGGTCGCGCGGTCCACAAGGTCGCCGGTGATCAGAATGTAGTCCGGTCGCGCGGCCTCAACGGCGGCGAAAAGCCGCTCGTTGTTTTTGCCGAAGGCTTTGCCGTGCAGATCGCTGAGCTGCACGACGCGCGCGCCGTCAAAGCCGTTCGGCAAGCGCGCGGAAGAAAAAATAAATGCGTCCGTTTCGATGCTGCTGTTGCCCCACCACAGGGCCGCGGCCGTGATGAGAACGACCGGGAGCAAAAAGCGGACAAAGCGGGGGTTGCGTTGCATTGCCATAAAAGCTCCTGAAAAATAAATCTGATTTTATTATTCTATCACAGCACCGGCCGATGCAACAGAAAAATAAAACGGCAGAATATACAAAACGCAAAGCAATAAATTGTTAATTATGTTTAAAATAACGCTTGTGCTCTTGACGGAGAAGTGGTATCATACCCTTGAACTGAAAAAGGGAAAGGAGCGTGAGAACTTATATGATGTTTGAAAACTTCAAGAGCTGCGATGTCGATGACATGATCTTCGGCAGTGCGGAGCAGATCGTCAGCGAGCGCTGAGATCAAAGAACGGAGCCACGCAGAGATGCGTGGGTTTTTTGTTTTTATGAGGCGTTTTTGCCGTTGACGATAAGAAACAGAGAAAAATCCGCCATAACGGCGGATTTTTCTTGCTTTTCGGGGGCGGGCGTGATATACTTTTTCGGCTAATGCAGTAAGAGAAGGGGAGACCGTTATGGCTGTTATCGAATACGATTCCTATAAACAAAAGCTGCTCGCTATGAGCGACACCTTTGCAAACCTTGAAAAGGCGCTTGATATTGAGGCTTCCAAGCACGAGATCGCGCGGCTTGAGGCCGAGGCGCATGAGGAGGGCTTCTGGAACGACATCGAGCGCTCGCAGGCCAATCAAATGCGCACCAAGCAGCTGCAAAATAAGCTCCATCGCTTTGAAAAGCTGGTCTCCGCGCGCGACGATCTGCTCGCGCTCATCGACATGGGCAGCGAGATGGACGACGCGAGCCTGCTGCCCGAGCTGCAGGAGGGCTACGATGACCTCGAAAAGAAGATCGAAGAGGTTCGCCTCACGACGCTGCTCTCCGGCGAGTACGATAACTGCAATGCCATTCTGACCTTTCATGCCGGCGCCGGCGGCACCGAGGCGCAGGACTGGACGCAGATGCTCTACCGCATGTATATGCAGTGGGCGAACAAGCACGGCTTCGAGTTCGAGATGATGGACTATATCGACGGCGAAGAGGCCGGCATCAAGAGCGCGACGGTCATGGTCAAGGGCGAGAACGCCTACGGCTACCTCAAGGGCGAGAACGGCGTCCACCGCCTCGTGCGCGTGTCGCCCTTCGACGCGAATGCCCGCCGTCAGACGAGCTTTGCCGCGCTCGAGGTCATGCCTGAGCTCCCCAACGACATCGAGGTCGATATCCGCCCCGAGGACATCGAGATGCAGGTCTACCGCTCCTCCGGCGCGGGCGGCCAGCATGTCAACAAGACCTCCTCCGCGGTGCGCCTCATCCATATCCCCACCGGCATCGTCACCGCCTGCCAGACGCAGCGCAGCCAGTTCCAGAACCGTGACTACGCCATGCAGATGCTCAAATCAAAGCTCATGGAGCTGAAGATCCAGCAGCACGCGGAGAAGATCAGCGACCTCAAGGGCGTGCAGCTCAAGATCGAGTGGGGCAGCCAGATCCGCTCCTATGTGTTCATGCCTTATCAGCTCGTCAAGGACACGCGCACGGACTACGAGACCGGCAACATTCAAGCGGTCATGGACGGTGACCTCGACGGCTTCATCAACGCCTACCTCACCAAGGCCGCAAACGGCGAGCTGAAGAAGTAAAAAACGGATTCCGGCGCGGCAAGCGCCGGAATTTTGTCTGAAAATCGGAGAGTTACAAAATGGACGAAAACATCAGAGAAGAGGGCAGACAGGAAAACAAAATGGGCACGATGTCGGTCGGCAGGCTGCTGTTCAACATGGCGGTGCCGATGATGGTGTCGATGCTCTTCCAGGCGCTCTACAATGTGGTGGATACGGTCTTTGTCGCGCGGCTGAGCCAGGATGCGATGAACGCCGTGTCGCTTGCCTTCCCGCTCCAAATGCTGTGCATCGCGTTTTCCGTCGGCACGGGCATCGGCATGAACGCGCTGCTCTCGCGCTCACTGGGTGAGAGAAATCAGGAGGGCGCGGACCGTGCTGCGGGCACAGGGCTGTTTCTGACGCTGTGCACCGCTGCGCTGTTTACCCTGATCGGCCTTGCGTTTGCGGGCTTTTTCTTCCGCTTGCAGACGGACAACGAACAAATCATCGCCTATGGGCGGGACTATGTAATGATCTGCATCGGCGGCTCTCTGGGCATTTTCATGCAGGTCTATGGAGAGCGTCTGCTCCAATCCACGGGGCGCACCGACCTTTCCATGATCTCGCAGGTGGTCGGTGCGGCCATCAACATCGTGCTCGACCCCATCCTCATCTTTGGCCTGCTCGGCTTTCCCCGGCTGGAGGTTGCGGGCGCGGCGGTCGCCACCGTCGTCGGGCAGCTCGTGGGCGCAGCCCTCGGTCTCTATCTCAACCTCACGCGCAATCCAGAGGTGCGCCTGCGCCGCGGCGCGATCCGACCCCATGCCGCGACCATCAGGGAGATCTATGCCGTCGGCGTGCCGTCCATCATCATGCAGTCCATCGGCTCGGTGATGATGTTCGGCATGAACAAGATCCTCATTTCCTTCACCGAGGCGGCGACGGCGGTGTTCGGCGCGTACTTCAAGCTCCAGAGCTTCATCTTCATGCCCATCTTCGGCCTCAATAACGCGATGGTGCCGATCATCGCCTACAACTTTGGCGCGGGCAGGCCCGACCGGTTCCGCCGGGCCATCCGCCTCTCTGTGTTCACGGCGATCGCCATCATGTGCGCGGGCCTTGCACTCTTTGAGCTGATCCCCGGCACGCTGCTGGGCCTGTTCTCTCCCTCGGCGGAGATGCTGGCCATCGGCAAGACGGCGCTGCGCATCATCGGCCTGACTTTCCCGCTCGCGGGCTTCTGCATCGTGGCGGGCAGCGTCTTTCAGGCGCTGGGGACGCCCTTTTACAGCCTCATCGTCTCCGTCTGCCGCCAGATCTGCGTGCTGCTGCCGGTGGCGTATCTGCTGTCTTTGACCGGACGGCTGGAGCTGGTGTGGTGGTCGTTCCCCATCGCAGAGCTGATGAGCCTGACGCTCTCGTCGATCTTCCTGCGCAGGACCCTGCACGCGGCCAACGCGCGCCTGCGCTGAAAAAGAATACGGAAAGGAGCCGGTCCGATGGACCGGCTCCTTTTTATGACCTGAGAAATTCCTGCGGATCGACGCTCTCGCCGTCCTTCGTGACGGAAAAGTGCAGGTGCGGCACCATGGAAGCCTCGGCGAGCGAGGTCTCTCCCACAGCCCCGATGACCTGTCCGGCGGAGACATATTGCTCCGGAGCAACGGTCGGGACGCTTTGGAGGTTGGAGTAGATGGTCTCATAGCCGCCGTCGTGCGCAATGACGACGGTGGTGCCCATGAGGTCGTCATCGAAAACGGAGCGCACCGTGCCGGAGCAGGCGGCAAGCACCTGCGTACCGGCGTCCGCCTTGATGTCGATGCCGTCATGCGTGCGCCAGTCGGCCAATGTCTCGCTGTAAGATAGCTCATTCATGCTGAAGGCGGCGACGGTCTCGCCGCTCAGCGGCGAAACGATGAGCCGCGGCGCGACGGGCGTGATCGGCTCGGCGGGTTCCGGCTTCGGCTCGGGGAGCGTGACCTCGACGGCAGACTGCACCGGCTCTGCCGGCTCCTCCGGTTTGACCTCGGGAGGCTCCGGCGCGATGGGCGCCGCGGCGATGGGCGTCGTGACCGGCGGCTCGGATACGGGCGTAGGCGTCTTGTCGGCGGGAGAGGGGAGCAGCATCCAATAGCCTGCGACGGCAAGCGCCGTCAGACCGAGAAACAGGGCTATGTATAAGCCCGTACCGGTCATGGAATGCCGCGCGGCGCGGCGTTTCGGTTCGTTCATACGTGTATCCTTTCTGCCCGCGAGGCGGGCGCTGCGAAATAGAAGAGGCTCTGAGGGTATTGTGTACCGCCGGAGCCTTTTCTAAACCCGATTTTTCGGGAAATCTTATTTTTTTCGCGCGCCGTCAGAGCCCACGGATATTTCTTCCGGGCAGAAAAAAATCAGCCATACCCGAAGGATGGCTGATCTCTATGGATTTTATGCCGCTCAGCGGATGATCAGGCTCCTGCCGTCCATTTCCTCGGGCTGCTCAAGCCCCATCACATCGAGGATGGTCGGGGCGATGTCGGCAAGACGGCCCTCGCGCAGCTCGCTGCCCGCGCCGCAGAGGATGAAGGGCACGGGGTTCGTGGTGTGCGCGGTCATGGGGCTGTCGCTGTCGGCTTGCAGCATCTGCTCGGCGTTGCCGTGGTCGGCGGTGATCATGGCGATGCCGCCCATCTTGAGCGTCGCGTCCACGACCCTGCCCACGCACCCGTCCACGGTCTCGACCGCCTTAACGGCGGCCTCATAGTTGCCGGTGTGGCCGACCATGTCGCAGTTGGCAAAGTTGAGGATGATGACATCGTAGGCGCCGGACTCGATGCGCTCGACGCACTTTTCGGTGACCTCGTGCGCACTCATTTCGGGCTGGAGATCGTAGGTTGCCACCTTCGGTGAGGCGACGAGCACGCGGTCCTCGCCGGGGTAGGGGGCCTCCACGCCGCCGTTAAAGAAGAAGGTGACATGGGCGTACTTCTCCGTCTCCGCAATGCGCAGCTGCGTGAGACCGAGCTTGCCGAGGTATTCGCCGAGACCGTTTCGGATCGTGATGCGCGGGAAGGCGACCTGCACATTCGGCATCGTGGCGTCATACTCGGTGTTGCAGACATAGGTGACGGGGAAATACTCGCGCTGGAAGCCGTCAAACGCGGGGTCGACAAAGGCGCGGGTGATCTCACGGGCGCGGTCGGGGCGGTAGTTGAAGAAGATGATGGAGTCGTTGTCGGAGATCGTGCCCGCCTTGTCGCAGACGATGGGCTCCACAAACTCGTCGGTCACGCCGTTTTTGTAGGATTCCTTGATGGCGGCAACGGGATCGGCGTTCTGGATGCCCTCGCCATAGACCATCGCATCGTAGGCGCGCTCGAGGCGCTCCCAGCGTTTGTCGCGGTCCATGGCGTAGTAGCGGCCCATGACGGTCGCGATCTTACCGACACCCAGCTCGGCGCACTTTTTCTGCGCCTCGGCGACAAAGTCCGCGCCGGAGGTGGGCGAAACATCGCGCCCGTCGAGGAAGCAGTGGAGATACACGCGCTTGAGCCCCTTGATGGAGGCCATCTTCAAAAGCGCCCAGACATGCTCAACGGTGGAATGGACGCCGCCGTTGGAGAGCAGGCCGTAGAGGTGCAGCGCCGAGCCCTTTTCAAGGCAGGCGTCCATCGCGGCGCAGTAGGCGGGATTTTCAAAGAAGGTGCCGTCCTCAATGGCGCGGGAGATGCGCGGCAGATCCTGAAACACCACGCGGCCGCCGCCGATGTTGGTGTGGCCGACCTCGCTGTTGCCCATCTGACCGGCGGGGAGACCCACATCAAGGCCGGAGGCCGAGAGCTGCGTGTGGGCATACTCGCGTTTCAGGCGGTCGAGCACGGGCGTGTTTGCGCCGCGCACGGCGTTGCCGCGGGTCTCATCGCTCAGGCCGAAGCCGTCCATGATGATCAGAACAGTGGGAGTTTTATTCATGGAAATTACTCCTTTCGATCAGCCCTGATTGGCTGCGTTGACGATGTCCATAAACTTGCCTGCGTCGAGCGACGCGCCGCCGATGAGACCGCCGTCGATGTCCTCGTGGCTGAGCAGCTCCGCGGCGTTGGCGGGGTTCATCGAGCCGCCGTACTGAATGGTGACGGAGCGGGCGATGCGCGCGCCGTACATGGCGCGGATGGTGGCGCGGATGAAGGTGCAGACCTCGGCAGCCTGCGCGCCGGTGGCGGTCTTTCCGGTGCCGATGGCCCAGATGGGCTCGTAGGCGATGACGCAGCGGCGGACATTCTCTGCCGCCACGCCAGCGAGCGCGGACTTGACCTGCAGGGCGATGAGCTCCATCGTCACGCCCATCTCGCGCTGGTCAAGGCTCTCGCCCACACAGACGATGGGGTTGAGGCCGGCGTTCAGCGCGGCGTGGACCTTTTTATTGACGATGGCGTCGGTCTCGCCGAACATGGCACGGCGCTCGCTGTGGCCGACGATGACATATTTCACGCCGAGGTCGCGCAGCATCTCGGCGCTGACCTCACCGGTGTAGGCGCCGTGGTCCTCGTAGAAGAGGTTCTGTGCGCCGACGGCGACGCGGCTGTCCTTAAAGGCGCGCACGGCGGCGGAGATGTCCACGCCCGGTACGCACACAACGATGTCGCACCACTTGGTCTTGGGCAGCAGCGCCTTGAATTCCTCGGCGAAGCGCTTAGTCTCGGTGGCCGTCTTGTTCATTTTCCAGTTGCCTGCGATGATGGTTTTACGGTATCTGCGATTCATGGTAAATATTCTCCCAATCTACGATCAATGTAGTGTGTTACACATATTTATTAAAGCACTGTTCTGCCCCGTGCCGGCGCCGCAGCAGTCGATTACTTATCCAGCAAACAGGCTACGCCCGGCAGCATCCCCCGTGGGGACGCCCCTGATCCGATCACGCGCTGACGCGCGGCTCCCTGCGCTGTCGCTCGGTCGCGTCGCTGCGCGGGCGAACAAAGCCCTTACCTATCCAGCAAACAGGCTACGCCCGGCAGCTCTTTGCCCTCAAGGAACTCGAGCGAGGCGCCGCCGCCGGTGGAGATGTGCGTGATCTTGTCGGCAAAGCCGAGCTGCTCGGCCGCCGCCGCGCTGTCGCCGCCGCCGATGATGGTCACGGCGCCGCTCTCGGCCAGCGCCTTGGCCATGGCCTTGGTGCCGTTGGCGAAGGCGGGGAACTCAAAAACGCCCATGGGGCCGTTCCAGACGATGGTGCCCGCGCCGCGCGTTGCCGCGCAGAAGAGTTCGATGGTCTTCGGGCCGATGTCCATGCCCATCATGTCGGCGGGAATGTGCATCGTATCCACCACGACCGGCGCGGCGTCGGCGGAGAATTCCTTGGCCGCGACGGTATCGACCGGCAGCAGGAGCTTGACGCCCTTCGCCTTGGCCTTTTCGATCATCTCGAGCGCGTAGGCGCACTTGTCTTCCTCGAGCAGGGACTTGCCGATCTCGCCGCCCTGCGCCTTGGCGAACGTGTAGGCCATGCCGCCGCCGATGATGACGGTGTCGGCCTTTTCGAGGAGGTTGTTGATGACGGCGATCTTGTCGCTGACCTTTGCGCCGCCGAGCACGGCGACGAACGGGCGCTTGGGATCGTCGAGCGCCTTGCCCATGACCTCCAGCTCCTTGGCGACGAGCAGGCCGGACACGGCGGGAAGGTAAGCGGACACGCCCGCGGTGGAGGCGTGCGCGCGGTGGACGGAGCCGAAGGCGTCGGAAACATAAAGCTCTGCCATGGAGGCAAGTTCGCGGGCGAGCGCGGGATCGTTCTTCGTCTCGCCCTTTTCAAAGCGAGTGTTCTCGAGCAGCATGATCTCGCCGCCGCGGAGCGCCGCAGCCTTGGCCTTGGCATCGGGGCCGACGACATCGTGCGCGAAAATGACGCTCTTGCCCAAAAGCTCACTCAGTCGCTCGGCGACGGGCGCGAGCGTGAGCTTTTGGAGGGACTTGCGCCACTTTTCCTCGGTCAGCTCGGCGGGATCCTTGCCCTTTTCGGTCTGCTTTTTCACCCACTTTTCAAAGCTGGGCTCGGGCTTGCCGAGGTGGGAGCAGGCGATGACCGCCGCGCCCTGTCCGAGCAGATATTGGATGGTCGGCAGCGCGGCGACGATGCGCTTGTCGCTGGTGATCGCGCCGGTAGCCTTGTCTTGCGGAACGTTGAAGTCGCAGCGCAGCAGGACCTTTTTGCCCGCCACATCGATGTCGTACACGGTTTTCTTGTTGTAGTTCATGATGACGCTCCTTTTATGGTAAAGTTTACGGATCGGCTTTTTGCTCCGCCATCTCACCGATGCCCTTCAGCCCGGGAAAGCCGAGCTGGCGAAGGGCCTCGTAGGTCAGAATGGCGACGGAATTGGAAAGGTTCAGGCTGCGCGCCTCGGCGCGCATGGGCAGGCGGATGCAGCGTTCGTAGTGCGCCAGCCGAAAATCCTCGGGCAGTCCCGCCGTTTCCTTGCCGAAAAAGAGCCAGCAGCCCTCGCGGAATTCCGCCTCGCAGTAGTCCTGCGGCGCCTTCGTTGTGGCGAGCCAGCAGTCCCGCGCGGCCTCGGGATGCCGCGCGAACAGGTCGCCGAGGTTTTCATACACGCTCACGCTCACAAGGTGCCAGTAGTCCAGCCCTGCGCGCTTGACCGCGCGGTCGGAAATGTCGAAGCCGAGGGGCTTGACGAGATGCAGCCGCGCGCCGGTGGCGGCGCAGGTGCGCGCGATATTGCCGCAGTTCTGCGGGATCTCCGGCTCGACGAGCACGATATTGAGCATGAGCCACCCTCCCGCCTTTTTCCGAAAGTCTGCTTATTATACCTCTTAAAGTTTACGAAATCAACCATAAAACAGCCTTTCCACAACATTATTTTGCGCATCGCAGGAAATCATGCAGTCTATGAAAAAGTTTTTGGGAAAAATGCGGGAAAAGGTGGATTTTTTGAAAAGCTTTGATATAATATCAGTAAGTATGGAGTCAACGCGAGGGAGGGAATGTCCGATGGATCAGAAGATCGCCGTGCTGTTCATGCCGGATCATATCACTTGTAGTGAAAAAAAGACGCCGCTGATGCTGCAGCCCATTTTGTTCTGCCCCATCCTGACCTGGATGTGTGCGGAGCTGATCGGGGGCGGCATAGAGCGGCTTTTTCTTGTCTCCGATGCTTCCGCGCAGGAGGTCATGCGCCCCTTTATCCCCAAGGGCGCGGAGGTCACCTTTGTTGACGGCGCGCGGCACGCCGAGGAGCTTTTGCGCCTGCTCGACGGCGAGCAGGGCAATATCCTGATCGTCAACGGCGTGGTGCTGCCCGTGGGCGTATTTTCCGGCGGCGCGGTGTATTCCGCGCCGGCGAGTGCCTGTTGTGACGTGCTGCGCGAGCACGGCGCGTTCGCGGCCTTTCCCAAGGGCTGCGAGATCTCCAAGGGCTTTCTGCCCGTCGGCGACGAGGAGGAGCTGCGCGCCGCGCAGCCGATGTGCCGCCAGAAGATCATGGAAAAGCACCTGGCAAACGGCGTCATCGTTTTGGACGCGAACAGCGTCTACATCGACCCGCGCGTGAAGATCGGCGCGGGCACGACGCTTCTTCCCGGCACGATCCTGCGGGGTGAAACGGTGATCGGCGAGAACTGCACGATCGGTCCGAACGCCATGGTGCGCGACTGCGTTGTGGGCGATCATACCGAGATCAACGCCTCGCAGACGAATGAGAGCACGATCGGCAGCCACACGAGCGTGGGACCCTTTGCCTATGTGCGCCCCAACTCGACCATCGGCGACCATGTGAAGGTCGGCGACTTCGTGGAGATCAAAAACTCCGTCATCGGCAGCGGCACGAAGATCTCGCACCTCACCTACATCGGCGACAGCGACTGCGGCGAGCGCATCAACTTCGGCTGCGGCACGATCACGACGAATTACGACGGCTTTCAAAAATACCGCTGCACCATCGAGGATGACAGCTTCATCGGCTGCAACACGAACCTGATCGCGCCTGTCAGAGTGGGCAGGGGCAGCTATATCGCCGCCGGCTCCACCATCACGGACGATGTGCCCGCCGATGCGCTGGCGCTGGCCCGTGCGCGGCAGACTGTAAAAAATGGTTGGGCGGCGGAGCGCCGCGAGAAGCAGAAAGATGTGAAAAAGTAAAAACTTTATTACAAAAATACCAAAGGAGAATGAAAATCATGATCTCTCACGGCAAGGACATCAAGATCTTCACCGGCAACGCCAACCCCAAGCTCGCAGTGGACATCTGCAAAATCATCGGCACCAAGCTCGGCGAGAGCGAGGTCAAGCGCTTCGCGGACGGCGAGGCCTCCGTGTCTCTGTATGAGACCGTGCGCGGCAGCGATGTGTTCCTCATCCAGTCCACCTGCAAGCCCGTCAACGACAGCCTGATGGAGCTGCTCATCATGGTCGACGCCTGCCGCCGCGCCAGCGCGGGCCGCATCACCGCCGTCATGCCCTACTTCGGCTACGCCCGTCAGGACCGCAAGGCCAAGAGCCGCGATCCCATCTCCGCCAAGCTCGTCGCCAATATGCTCGTCGCTGCGGGTGTGGACCGCGTGCTGACCATGGACCTGCACGCCAGCCAGATCCAAGGCTTCTTCGACATTCCCGTGGACAACCTCTTCGGCAACCCCGTCTTTGTCGACTACTATGCCAAGAAGTTCGGCTCCCACTGCGAGGATATGGTCGTCGTCTCCCCCGATGTCGGCTCCGTCGCCCGCGCCCGCACTTTCGCGCAGAAGCTGCACATGAACCTTGCCATCGTCGATAAGCGCCGCCAGAAGGCCAACCAGTGCGAGGTCATGAATGTCATCGGCGATGTCGAGGGCTGCGAGTGCATCCTCTTCGACGATATGGTCGATACCGCAGGAAGCCTCTGCAACGCCGCCAAGGCGCTCGTCGAGGTCGGCGGCGCGAAGAAGGTCTACGCCTGCGCGTCCCACGGCGTGCTCTCCGGCCCCGCGCTCGAGCGTTTGGAGCACAGCAACATCGAGGAGCTGGCTCTGCTCGATACCATTCCCGCTCCCGTCAGCGAGAGCGAGCTTGCCAAGTCCCGCATCAAGTACCTGACGGTCGCGCCCATGTTCGCCGAGGCGATCGAGCGCACCTATCAGGAGATCTCCATTGCGAAGCTGTTCAACTAAGATTACTTCAAAAAAGAGCGGCAAAAAGCCGCTCTTTTTTGCACGAGGGATCACTATGCTCTTTGGAAGAAAAGTCACAGGTCCGGCGGAATGGCTGCTCGTCTGCCTCGGCAACTATGGCCGCCAGTATGAAAATACCCGCCACAACATCGGCTTTATGGCCGCCGAGCGGCTTATCGAAAAGCGGGACCTTCGCTGCAACCGCCTGCGCTTCCGCGCGCTCACGGAGCTCATCGAGTTCGGCGGCGCGCGCGTGCTGCTGATGATGCCGCAGACCTATATGAACCTCTCCGGCGAGGCGGTGGGCGAGGCGGCGCGGTTCTATAAAATTCCGAGCAACCATGTGCTCGTCATCTACGATGATGTTTCGCTGCCGCTCGGCAAGCTGCGCATCCGCGCCAACGGCTCCGCCGGCGGGCACAACGGCATCAAGAACATCATCGCGCATCTCGGCACCGATGTCTTTCCGCGCGTAAAGGTCGGCGTCGGCGCGCCGAGCCACCCCGACTATGATATGGTGGACTGGGTGATCGGCACCTTCTCCGCGCAGGAGAAGAAGATCGTGAACGAGGCGCTCGACCGTGCGCTCGACGCGGCGGAGTGCATCATCTCGCGCGGCGTGACGGAGGCGCAGAACAAATTCAACTGAGCGGCTCGCGCAGCGAAATCCTGCGCCGCGCAAACGCGCAAAAAAAGTTTATCATTCATTTACTTTTCTCCTCCGGCGTAGTATACTGCCGGAGGAGAGATCCTTTGAGAGAACATCGAAAACAATATGTGCGGGTACAGACCGCCCCTATCGGGGCGGACTGCGCCCTTTTGCGCGCTGCGCCGGAAAGGAGGGGAAAGTGATGCGGGAATTGAACCGGCGGATGATGACGCTGCCGGAGCTGCGCGAGCTGAGCGAGATCGTTCGCTTCGGCACGGGGCCCGCGGCGGTGAGCGGCGTGAGCGGCGTACATCGGGCACTGCTCGGCGCGGCGCTGCGCGAGGAAACGAAGCGTCCCCTTGTCGTGCTCTGTGCCGACGAGCAGGAGGCGCGGCGCATGGCCGCCGACCTTGCCGCACTGACGGGCGAGGAGCCGACCGCGCTCTTCGCGCGGGAATGGCAGCTGCGCGACCGCGTGTCGGCCTCCCACAGCTTCGAGCAGGAGCGGCTGAGTGCCCTGTGCCGTCTGGCGTTTGGGAAAGCGATGGTCGTCGTGGCAACGGTGGACGGTATGCTGCAGCGCACTCTGCCGCGCGCGGCGCTGCGCGACGCGGTGCTGACGCTCCGGCTCGGCGAGGAGCACGACCTGCGCATGCTCGCCGAACGGCTGACTGCCGTGGGCTACACCCGCTGCGAGCAGGTCGAGGGCGCGGGGCAGTTTGCCGTGCGCGGCGGTATCTTAGATGTCTACTCCCCGATGGGCACACCCGTGCGCGTGGAGTTTTTCGACACCGAGATCGACGCGATGGGCGAGTTCGACATTGCCACCCAGCGCCGCACGAAAAACATCGAAGAGCTGATCGTACTGCCCGCGGCCGAGGTGCTGCCCTTCGCCGCGGAGGGCGGACGGGACGCCATGCTCGCGCGCATGGAGCACGCCGCCGCGCAGCTTGCGAAAAAGGAAGCGACGGAAAAGACCGCCGCAGCGATCCGCGCGGACATTGAACGCCTGCGCGAGGGTCTGCCGCTCGGCGGCATGGACCGCTATCTCGCCGCCGCCTATCCGACCGCAGTGTGCGCGGCGGATTATCTGCCGGAGGAGGCTATCGTGCTCGCCTGCGAGGGCAGCCGCATCATGGAGCGCGCCAGAGCCTGCGCCTTTGAATGGGGCGAGGACTTAAAGATCTCGCTCGAGGAGGGCGTGCTCGTGGGGCAGTTTTCCATGCTCGCACTCGACCTTGACGAGCTGACGCGGCAGCTTCAAGAGAGGTTCCCGCTCGTTTTCTGCGACAGCCTGCCGACCTCGCGCTATCTTGCGCCGCCGCGCGCGCTTTTGAGCCTCAACGCCCGCCAGCTCCCGTCCTACGGCGGGAGCCTTGAGACCGCCGCGGCGGACATGGAGCACTATCTTGCCGCGGGAAGCGGCGTGCTGGTGCTCTGCGGCAACGAAACGCGCGGGAGGAATTTGCAGCGTCTTTTGGAGGAGCATGGCATCAAGGCACGGCTCGACCTTGCGGACGAAACCCTGCCCGCCGCGGGCGAGGCCGTCATCGGTCTCGGCGCGCTGAGCGCGGGCTGCGAATATCCGCAGCTGCACCTTGTCGTTCTGACCGAGGGCCAGCTCACCGCGCCGGTCGGCGGAAAGGCACCGCGCACCGTGCGGCAGAAGAAGGATTCGAGCCGCCAGAAGCTGCACTCCTACACCGACCTGACACCGGGCGACCTTGTCGTCCACCAGCGACACGGCATCGGCCGCTTCGTCGGCATGGAGCGCATCCGCGTGGACGGCGCAGACAAGGACTATATCAAGATCGCCTACGCCGGCAGCGACAGCCTGTATGTTCCCGCCACGCAGCTCGACATGGTGTCGAAGTACATCGGCAGCCGCAGCGGGGAGGACGGCGAGCACATCCGTCTCAATAAGCTCGGCGGCACAGACTGGGCGAAGGCAAGATCGCGCGCCAAGGCGGCGGCGAAGGACCTCGCCAAGGGGCTCATCAAGCTCTATGCCGAGCGCCAGCGCCGCCCGGGCTTCGCCTTTTCGCCGGACTCCACATGGCAGCGCGAGTTTGAGGACGCCTTCGACTACGAGGAGACCGACGACCAGCTCCGCGCCATCGCGGAGATCAAGGCCGACATGGAGCGCCCTCTCCCGATGGATCGTCTGCTCTGCGGCGATGTCGGCTATGGCAAAACGGAGGTCGCGCTGCGCGCGGTGATGAAATGTGTGCTCGACGGCAAGCAGGCGGCCATCTTGGTGCCGACCACGGTGCTCGCTCAGCAGCACTACGCGACCGCACTCAACCGCTTCCGCAGCTTTCCCGTGACGATCGAGGTGCTCTCACGCTTCAAAACGCCGGCGCAGAAGAAGAAAATTTTACAAAGCGCGGCGGAGGGGAGGATCGACCTGCTCATCGGCACCCACTCGCTGCTGCAAAAGGGTCTGCGCTTCAAGGATCTCGGCCTGCTCGTCATCGATGAGGAGCAGCGCTTCGGCGTGACGCACAAGGAAAAGCTCAAGGAGCTTTCCAAGCAGGTGGACACGCTCACGCTCTCCGCCACACCCATTCCGCGCACGCTGAATATGGCGCTTTCAGGCATCCGCGATATGTCCACCATCGAGACACCGCCGCAGGACCGCCAGCCGGTGCAGACCTATGTGCTCGAGCACGACTGGGGCGTGATCGCCGAGGCCATCCGGCGCGAGCTTTCGCGCGGGGGACAGGTCTACTACCTGCACAACCGCGTGGAGACCATCGATCGCTGCGCCGTGCAGCTCAAAGCCCTGCTTGGCGAGGAGACCCGCATCGCGGTCGCGCACGGCAAGCTCGACGAAAAGGGTCTGTCCACCGTAATGCAGCAGTTTTCCGACGGCGAGGCGCAGATCCTGGTCTGCACGACCATCATCGAAACGGGCATCGACATTCCAAATGTCAACACCCTCATCATCGAGGACGCCGACCGTCTCGGCCTTGCGCAGCTCCATCAAATTCGCGGGCGCATCGGGCGCAGTGCGCGCCGTGCCTACGCCTATATGACCTATCGACCAGGCAAGCTTCTCACCGAGGTCGCCGCTAAGCGCCTGACCGCCATCCGCGAGTACGCGGAGTTCGGCTCGGGCTTCCGCATCGCGATGCGCGATCTGGAGATCCGCGGCGCTGGCAACCTGCTCGGCCCCGAACAGTCGGGCTATATGATGAGTGTGGGCTATGATATGTATTTGCAGCTTTTGGAGGAAGCCGTGCTTGAAGAGCGCGGTGAGAAGAAGGCCGTCCGCGCGGACTGCTCCGCCGACCTGACCGTTTCAGCCAACCTGCCGGAGAGCTACATCCCCTCGAGCGAGCAGCGCATGGACGTCTACCGCCGCATCGCGGCGGTGCGCACGCGCGAGGAGTCGCAGGATCTGCTCGACGAGCTGCTCGACCGCTACGGTGAGCCGCCGGCGAGCACGCTCGCGCTGCTGGATGTCGCCATGCTGCGCGGCGCGGCGGTCAGCGCGGGCATCCGCGACATCGCCCAGCGCGGCGACACGATCACCTTCACCTTCGGCGGCGAGATGCCGGTCGAAGCGGTGATGCGTGTGTGCACGATGGGCAGAAACAAGCGCCGGCTGACGCTCTCCGCCGGCACCGAGCCGCGGCTTGCGCTGCGGCTCGAAAAGGGCGAGGAGCCGCTCAAGGCGGCGCTCGAGCTGGTCGAGAGCATCGCGCCCGCCGAGGGCGCGTGAGCAGGCCGCCGCGCCGCACAGCCCCCTTCTCTTTCACAAAGCGTCCGCTCCAGAGACAAAACTGTAAGCTGAGACCGCCGCACGGTATCAAACCGTGCGGCGGTCCTTTTGTCTGCCGTTTTATTTTGTTTCCGCGGCCGCGCGCTCCAGCGCCTGACGCACGTTGCCGTCGAGCATATCGCTCAGATCGTCCAGAAACGCCTCCGGCTCGCCCTTCATGCCCTCGCTGAGCCATTCCACGCCCAGTCCGGTGAGCGCCGCGGCGTAAAACCGCGCCAGCGCAACCACCTTGCGCTCCGGCACATCAAGCCCCTCCGCCTCGCCGTGCACATACGAGAGCATGGCGCTGAGGATCGTTTTGCGGTAATAGCGCTCAAGCAGATTGCGGTGAGAGGATTCGTAGATGTGGAAGATCGCCTTGCGGTTGGCAGCGACAAATTCCGTTGCATCGAGAAACGCTCTCTGCCATGAGTCGTATTTCTTGACCTTGGTCGAGACTGTTTCGATCTCAGTTTCAAAAACGTCCTCCGCCAGCGCATAGATGTCCTGATAGTAATAGTAGAAGGTGTTGCGGGAAACCTCGCTCCGCTCGGTGATGTCGCGCACCGTGATCTTATCAAAGGGACGCTCGCTCAAAAGCTCCAAAAAGCTCTCGCGGATCGCCTTTTGCGTATGGGTTGCCATAAGCGGACCTCTCTTTCCTGTTGCGGTTTTCTTTATTTTACGGGAAACGCGCCATAAAGTCAAGGCATCTTAACGAAATCTTTACTGTACTGCGATAAATTGCGCAAATTTCGAAAAATGACAAAATTTGTGCAGTCTCGGCATTATGAGGATAGGAAAAACGCAGTTTTCTTCTTATAGTGAAGCTGTAAAATGAATGAGGAGGTCTCCTTATGGCAGCTTTGGATGCGATCAAGCGCGCGGCGGCAATGCGCGCCTACGACTTTGTGGACAAGGACCCCGAGCAGAATATCCCCAGGCTCATCGACAAATACATCGACCTCGATGATGCGCGCGCGGCGGTCGGCATGGCGGCACACATCCGCGACAATTTCAACGATCCCGACAGCAACTGGCGCAAATTCATCCTCAGCCTGTGGAATGATGTAGACCCCGGCGTGCGGCGCCATCTCTTTGAGTCGCTGGCCGTCAACGCGACACTGCTTGGCAACGCCAAGCGCCACGAATGTGAGAAAAAGTACGGCTGCAATATTCCGTGGGCAATTTTAATGGACCCGACGAGCGCCTGCAATCTGCGCTGTACCGGCTGCTGGGCGGCGGAGTACGGACACAGTCTGAGCCTCTCGCTTGAAGAGCTGGACGGCATCATCCGTCAGGGCGAGGAATTCGGCTGCCATGTCTATCTCTATTCCGGCGGCGAGCCGACCATGCGCAAGGCGGACCTCATCAGGCTTTGTGAAATGCACCCCGAATGTATGTTCCTCGCCTTTACGAACGGCACGCTCATCGACGAGGCGTTCGCCGACGAACTGCTGCGCGTGGGCAACTTCGTGCCCGCCATCAGCGTAGAAGGATTCCAAAGGGACACCGACTTCCGCCGCGGCAAGGGTACCTATCAAAAGGTGCTGCAAGCCATGTCGATCCTCAAACGCAAGAAGCTGCCCTTCGGCATCTCCTGCTGCTACACGAGCAAGAGCGCAGAATTTATCGGCAGTGAGTCGTATTTCGACGCGATGATCAACTGGGGCGCGAAATTCTGCTGGTTCTTCACCTATATGCCCACCGGTAAGGACGCCGTACCCGAGCTGATGGCGACGGCGGAGCAGCGCGAGTATATGTACCGCCAAATTCGCAAATTCCGCAAGACCAAGCCGCTCTTTACCATCGACTTTTGGAACGACGGCGACTACATCGGCGGCTGCATCGCAGGCGGGCGCTGCTATCTGCACATCAACGCCAGCGGCGACATCGAGCCCTGCGCCTTCATGCACTACGCAGACTCCAACATCCGCACCGACCGCCTGCTCGACGCCTTCTGCAAGCCGCTGTTCATGGCCTACCATGACAACCAGCCCTTCAACGCCAATCCCCTGCGCCCCTGCCCTGTGCTCGATAACCCCGGCAGGCTCACCGAGATGGTCGAACTCTCCGGCGCACACTCGACAGAGGTCATGGCACCCGAAAGCGCCCGCGACTACTGCGGCAAGTGTGAAGAGAAGGCGGCAAAATGGGCGCCGGTCGCCGACCGGCTCCGGCGGGAAAGCGGCAAAGCAGACCACTGAAATATATTGGGAGGGATCTACCATGAAGAAAATTTTCACCTCGGAATCCGTCACCTGCGGACACCCCGACAAGGTCTGCGACCAGATCGCAGACGCTGTGCTGGACGATATTCTCGCACACGACCCGCACGCGCATGTCGCCTGCGAGGTCACCGCCTGCACCGATCAGGTGCATCTGATGGGCGAGATCACCAGCAGCTACACGCCCGACTACGAGCGCATCGCCCGCGGCGTCATCGAGCGGGTGGGCTATGTCTACCCCGGCGCGGGCTTTGATGCGCGCAGCTGCCGCATCACGCAGGACATCCACGCGCAATCGCCCGACATCGCGCGCGGCGTGGACCGCGCGCACGACGAGGACCTCGGCGCGGGCGATCAGGGCATGATGTTCGGCTACGCCTGCCGCGAAACAGAGGATCTCATGCCGCTGCCCATCACGCTTGCAAACCGTCTGACGCGGCGGCTCGAGCAGGTGCGCCGCGAAAAGCGCCTGCCCTACCTGATGCCCGACGGCAAGGCGCAGGTGAGTGTGGAGTATGAAAACGACGCGCCAAAGCGCATCGCCGCCGTCGTGGTCTCCGCGCAGCACAGCGCCGTCATCGGCACCGACATCCTGCGCTCCGCCATCGAGAGCGAGGTCATCCGCGCGGTGCTGCCGCCGGAGCTGCTCGACGACAAAACAGACATCTTCATCAATCCCACCGGCCGCTTTGTCATTGGCGGCCCCGCGGGCGACAGCGGCCTGACCGGCCGCAAGCTTATCGCCGACACCTACGGCGGCATGGCGCGCCACGGCGGCGGTGCCTTCTCGGGCAAGGACCCGACCAAGGTGGACCGCACGGGCGCGTATATGGCGCGCTACCTCGCCAAGAACATCGTCGCCGCCGGTCTTGCCGAGCGCTGCGAGGTGCAGCTCGCCTACGCCATCGGCCTCGCCTACCCTGTGAGCCTGCTGGTCGATACCTTCGGCACGGGCAAGATCAGCGAGGAACGGCTGGCCGCGCATCTGATGGAGAACATGGATCTGCGCCCCGGTGTCATCATCCGCCGCTTCGATCTGCGCCGCCCCATCTATGAGCAGCTTGCCTCCGGCGGGCACTTCGGTGAAAACGCCCGCGCCCTGCCGTGGGAGCAGACCGACCGCGCGCGCCACCTCGCGGACGCTTTACGATGATGCTCAGGGCCTATTCCGACCTCACCAATCTGGAGAGGTTCCTGCGCTCGCGGCTGCCGCACAAGGACATCCGCGCGCTCGTGCAGACCTATGCCCAGCCCTACCGCGAGCTGATGAGCTACTACCGCTGCGCGATGATGGAGGTTGAGACCAAATTCAATGTGCTCAACGAGGAGCTTTCGCTCCAGTATGACCGCAACCCCATCGAGAGCATCAAAACGCGGCTCAAGTCTCCCGAGAGCATCATGGAAAAGCTTCAGCGGCGCGGCTATCCGCTGACGGTGGAGAGCATCGAGGAAAACCTGAACGACATTGCGGGCGTGCGCGTGATCTGCGCCTTTCCTTCGGACATCTACCGTCTCTCCGACGCCTTTTTAAAGCAAGACGACATCACGCTCCTTCGGCGCAAGGACTACATCGCCGAGCCAAAGCCCAACGGATACCGCAGCCTGCATCTGATCGTCGAAACGCCGATCTTCCTGCACGACCAAAAGCGCATGATGAAGGTCGAGGTGCAGTTCCGCACGATCTCGATGGACTGGTGGGCGAGCCTTGAGCATAAGATCCGCTATAAAAAGGACCTGCCGGAGATCGACTTCGTCAACCGTGAGCTGTATGAGTGCGCGGAGCTGAGCGCACAGCTCGACGCGCGCATGGAGATGCTGCAGCACATTGCGGCGGACAGCGCGGAAAGAAAGCCTTCCTTGCAGGAGCCCCGGGGTCTGCGCGCGACGGCCGGGTACATCTGACTTGCAAAAATTTGCGGCCTCCCTTATAATAGACGCAAACCGTCTGATAAGGGAGGTCGCGCCATGTCACAGGTCACAAAGCGGGCGCTGGAGGCGTCGCTCAAGCATCTGCTGCTGCAAAAGCCGCTGAACAAAATCACCATCAACGACATTGCCGAGGACTGCGGCATCAACCGCATGACCTTCTACTACCACTTCAAGGACATTTACGACCTCGTCGAGTGGAGCTGCGAGGAGGATGCGGCCAAGGCGCTCGCGGGCAATAAGACCTACGAGACCTGGCAGCAGGGCCTTTTGCAGATTTTCGAGGCGGTACTGGACAACAAGCCCTTTATCCTCAATGTCTATCGCTCCGTCAGCCGCGAGCAGGTGGAGGGCTACCTCTACCGCATCACCTACGACCTGCTCGAGGCTGTGGTCGAGGAGCGCTCACAGGATATGAGCGTGCGGCAGGAGGATAAGGAATTTATCGCCACGCTTTATAAGTATATGTTCGTCGGCCTCATGCTCGACTGGATCAAAAGCGACATGAAGGGCGATCCCGCGCTCATGGTGGAGCGGCTCGAGCAGGTCATCCACGGCAGCGTTTCCGCCGCGCTCGAGCGGCTGCGGACGGACAAGCCGATTTTATCAAAGCAGGCGGAATGATAAAATTTTATACAGCTTTGCGCCCCGTGATAAGTTTTTTATCACGGGGCTTTTTCTGCTGATTGTTCTTTTTTCAAAACCGCGGTATGCTTTCTCCATCAAAAGGAAAACATAAGCAAACAGCTTACAAGGAGGTCATTTTATGTATTATTCCAGCGGTAACTACGAAGCCTTTGCCCGTCCGAAAAAGCCCGAGGGCGTGGACAGCAAATCCGCCTACATCGTCGGCAGCGGCCTTGCGGCGCTGACCGCCGCGTGCTATCTCGTCCGCGACGGACAGATGAAGGGCGAGCGCGTGCACATCCTTGAAAAAGGCCTCACCGCAGGCGGCGCCTGCGACGGCTGGAAATTCGAGAACGTCGGCTACGTCATGCGCGGCGGCCGCGAGATGGACAACCATTTCGAGGTCATGTGGGACCTGTTCCACTCCATCCCCTCCATCGAGACCGAGGGTGTGAGCGTACTCGATGAGTATTACTGGCTCAACAAGGCAGACCCCAACTACTCCCTCTGCCGCGCGACCGTCAACCGCGGCGAGGACGCGCACACCGATGGCAAGTTCGACATCTCCGACAAGGGCGCAATGGAGATCATGAAGCTCTTCTTCACCCCCAATGAGGACTTACAGGATAAGCGCATCACCGACTTCTTTGACGACGAGGTGTTCAAGTCCAACTTCTGGCTTTACTGGCGCACGATGTTTGCCTTTGAAAACTGGCACAGCGCGCTGGAGATGAAGCTCTATATCCAGCGCTATATTCACCACATCGGCGGGCTGCCCGACTTCACCGCCCTGCGCTTCACGAAGTACAACCAGTATGAGTCCATGATCCTGCCCATGGTCAAGTACCTTGAGGGCTTCGGCGTGCAGTTCCACTTCGGTGTGCAGGTGACGAATGTAGAATTTGACTGCAAGCCCAACCGCAAGCTCGCCAAGCGCATCGACATCCTTGAGAACGGCGCGGCGAGCGCCATCGACCTCACCGAGAACGACCTCGTGTTCATCACCAACGGCGGCTGCGTGGAAAACTCCGCCATGGGCAGCCAGAACACCCCCGCGCCCTACAACACCGAGCTCAAGGAGGGCGGCGGCTGGGATATGTGGCGCAAGATCGCCGCGCAAGACCCTGCCTTCGGCCACCCCGACAAGTTCTGCTACGACCCCGAGCAGACCAACTGGATGAGCGCCACCGTGGAAACGCTCGACCAGCGCATCATCCCCTATATCAAGAATATCTGCAAGCGCGACCCCTTCTCCGGCAAGGTCGTCACCGGCGGCATCGTGACCGTGAAGGACTCCTCGTGGCTGATGAGCTGGACCATCAACCGCCAGCCGCAGTTCCGTGAGCAGCCCAAGGATCACTGCCTCGTGTGGGTCTACTCCCTCTTTACCGACAAGCCCGGCGACTTTGTCAAGAAGCCCATGCGCGCGTGCACCGGCAAGGAGATCTGCATGGAGTGGCTCTACCACCTCGGCGTGCCCGTCGAGCAGATCGAGGACATGGCGGAAAACAGCGCCAACACCGTGCCCGTCATGATGCCCTATATCGACGCCTTCTTCATGCCGCGCGCCTATGGCGACCGTCCGAAGGTCGTGCCCGACGGAAGTGTGAACTTCGCCTTCCTCGGCCAGTTTGCCGAGACCCCGCGCGACACCATTTTCACCACCGAGTATTCCATGCGCACGGGCATGGAGGCCGTCTACACCCTGCTGAATGTCGACCGCGGCGTGCCCGAGGTCTGGGGCAGCGTGTATGATGTGCGCGACCTGCTCGACGCGACCGTCAAGCTGCGCGACGGCAAGAAGCCCATCGACATGGACCTGAGCCTGATGGAACGCATGGCGCTCAAGAAGGCGCTCGCCAAGATCGAGGGCACCGACATCGAAAAGCTCCTCAAAGAGCATGGCATTATCTAATCGATCGCACAAAAATCAAACCAAAGTCTCTTATCAGTGCCGAGGGTCCCGCGCACGGCGTGGCCCCTCGGCATTGTGCTTTTTATCCGGCGCCGCTTCCGCTCGTCCCTTCTTCGTTGCTTTTTTCCTCAAAAATCGCCGGAAATACAGATCTTCTGGAAACCTTTCGGAAAAAGCTCTTTACTTCCACGGCGTATTTCGATATAATAGAGAAAATATCAGCAAAGCCGCTGAAAAGCGGCGCCGCAGAGTAAAACCTCCAAGCGGGTGCGGGCTTTACCGCACTCGCAGGTTTTTGCGCGTTCCGCAAGGCGGAGGGTGCGCACTATCTGCGCGAGCCGGCGCAGCATTAAGAGGGAAGATAAATGAGAATTAAAGCAAAGGGGCAACTGCGTTTTCGCATATTCCTGGTGGTCACTCTCTTGGCGTCGATCGCCTTAACATATACGGTCTTTGCCTGCGCGAAGCGAGCGGGGGATGAGGCCACGAAGCGCTCCTTCGTCCGGCTGACGAGCGAAACAAAGCGTCTGGCTGCGGATATTGCCAACACAATTCAAACGGATGGGGTCATTCTCACCTCCATGGCGAACCTGCTCGCTAACCAGGATTTGAACAACTACCGCAATCCCATCGTGCCGGAGATCATGACCTCCTTCAATCTGGACAAGACCTTTATCGAAGATTTGCAGCTGCTTATGCCGGACGGAATGATGCTCCGCCGAAACGGCACATGGCACAATGTTTCTGCCTTGATGGATTTCGAATCCGAAGCGAACAGGGGCGCCTACATTTCAGACCGTGTCGAGAGCTTTTTCGACCCCGGAGAATACATGATGTGCAACGCCGTGCCGGTCGTGCGGGACGGCGAGGTCGTCGCCATGCTCTACGGCGTGGTTCCGCTGCAGGCGGTCTCCCGCGCATACAAGACGGACGCTTACGACGGCAGGGCCTTTGTGCTCATTGTTGACGGAAATACCGGCGACATTCTGCTGGACACATGGCACAACAAGCTCAGCAACATAAGCGAGCTGGGCGGCCGCAAGTGGCTCAAGGGAAAGGGCTTTGAGCAAGCCGTGGAGGGCATACGCGACGGTGAGAGCGGAGACATGGCCTTCGTCTCCCAGTCTACGGGGAAAATTCTGTACGCGAACTATGAGCCTGTGGGCATCAACAACTGGAGCATCACCCTCGGCGTGACCGAGGAGGTCGCTCTGGCGGGAACGAGAGGCATCGTAAAGGAGCTTTACAAAATGGTCACGGTGGTCAGCGTGATCCTGCTGTGCTATCTTGCCTATGTCTCCTGGTATCTGATCTCGGCGCGGCGCAGCGTCTATCGCATGAGCACAATGGATCAGGGCACGGGGCTTCTGAACCAGATCGCCTACGGAGAGCTTCTGCACAAGAGCGAGCAGCGCACGATCTCGCCTGCTATCTGCGTTTACATCGACGCAAACGGTCTGCATGAGCTCAACAACGAGCGTGGGCACGAGGCGGGAGACCTGATGCTGCGCGCCGTCGCGGAGAGCCTGATGGAGCAGTTTCCGAAGGGCTTCCTTTACCGCATCGGCGGAGACGAGTTTGTCATATTCCCCGCCCCGACGGAGGGGCAGACCTGCGAGGACCGTATGCGCTCGGCTTCCGCGAGCATCACCGCGCAGGGATACAGCATCTCTTACGGCATTGCCGCGCATGAGTCGGTGGTCGGACTGAGAGAGCTTGTCCGCGAGGCGGACGAGAAGATGCTTGAGAGCAAGCGCGCCTACTACGCCGAGCACGACCGCAGAGGGCTGCGGCAGTCTAAGTGAAAAGAAGAGGAAAGAGGCAGGCAAAATGTCCGCCTCTTTCTTTTTTTCGATTTTTTGCTTGACAATATCGATATTCGATAGTATACTCTCCTCAAGAATATCGAATATCGATAAAAGGAGGCGAAACGATGGCGCGCGAAAAATTTCAGACCCTCACCGAGCAGATGTTTTATGTGCTTCTCTGCCTGCGCGAGGAGTGCTGCGGCATGGATCTCATGACGCGCATCGGCGAGGTCACCGGCGGGCGCGTGAGCGTCGGTCCCGGCACGCTCTACAATCTTTTGGACCAGTTCGCCGCCGAGGGCTGCATCGTTGAAACGAAATGCGAGGGCCGCCGGCGCAGCTACCGCCTGACACTTCGGGGCGAGGAGCTGCTGCGCGGCGAGATGGACCGACTGACGGCACAGATGAACGACTATCAAAGACTTTTGGGAGGAGGCGAAACGCCATGCAAGCTAAGCGATGGGAACTGAACCTGTATTCCTTCTACGACCACACCGGCATGGAGCGGCACCTTGAAAAAATGGCGGCGAAGGGCTGGCTGCTCGAGTCGATCGGCACCACCCTCTGGCGCTACCGCCGCATCGAGCCGCAAAAGCTCCGCTTTTCGGTCGCCTACTACCCCGACGCCACGGAGAGCGACCCCATCGCGCCGAGCGAGGGCGAGCTGACCTTTTGGGACTACTGCGCGCAGGCGGGCTGGGTCCGCGCGGCGAACCGCGCCCAGCTACATATCTTCTACAACACGGACGAGAACGCCGTACCCATTGAGACCGAGGCGGTCACGCAGGTCGAAACGCTGCACCGCGCGGCGAAGAAAAACTACCTGCTCTCGCTGTGGCTCCTGCTGGGGATGGCGCTGTTCTACACCGGCTTCGGTATCTTAGGCAACTCGTTTCAAGCGCTCGCGGACATCCTTGCGCTCCGCGGGACCTTTATGATGTGTCTGGCGGTGCCGACGATGTTCCTCGTCTCCCTCTCCGAGCTGATCGGCTACTACCGCTGGCGGCGGAGGGCCGTGCGCAACGCGCACGAGCTGGGGCGCTTCACGCCCACGCGCTCGCTGCCCGGCGTGCAGCTGCTCACATGGCTGCTGCTCGCGCTGATCACGCTGAGCGCCCTGACGGATTCCTGGGCAGTACGGCGGACCTTCCTTGTCTACTTCGCGGCATTTTTCATCGTCCGGCTCACGCACAACATTCTGCGGCGCATGAACGCCAGCGCCACGGTCAACCGCACCGTCACCATTATTGTGGACATTTTGGTGTTCCTTGTGCTGTTTGTGGTCTTTCTCCCCCGCTTGGCACAGGAGCCACCGCCGCCGAACGCCGAACCTTATGAATATACTTATCATAGCATGGGCGGTAAAAAGACCGCCACCGAGTACGCTTATCACGATCCCCTCCCGCTCTATGTCGAAGACCTGACGGAAACGGACTACGACCGCTACTCCTGCAAGCGGGAGGATAGCTCCACCCCGCTGGTCAGGAAGCAGACCTTCTCGCAGCAGATGCGCTGGGGCGAACGGGGCGCCGACGCACCGACGCTGCGCTGCACGATCTACGACATCAGGCTTGCTCCGCTCTTTGCCCCCTGCCTGCAAGGCAAGCTCGACGAGTACGCGGACAGGAAATGGAGCATGCTGGACTATCGGGAGGCGGACGCCGCGCCGTGGGGCGCGGACCGCGCGTGGCAGCTTTGGGACACGGAAGGCAGCACGCCGTGCGATAGCTGGCTGCTCGTCTACGGCTGCCGCATCGTCATCATCGACTTGGGCGGCATCGAAATGGACGGGGCGCGGATGGCGCTCGTCGGCGAACGGCTCGGCGGCTATGCGGAGAAATAAGTCCGCTTACCGCTCCGGCAGGGAGTCATCCTCGTCGATCCATCGCTGCACGGGCACGACCTCGAACTCGCTCTCCGTGCGGCGGATGACGACCTTCTCGAGTCCCGCGTTGATGACCTGACGGCGGCACATCGCGCAGCTTGTCGCGTCATGCAGCAGCTCGCCCGTGCGCGCGTCGCGCCCGACGAGATAGATGGTGCCGCCGACCATGTCGCGCCGCGAGGCGGAGATGATGGCGTTCGCCTCGGCGTGAACGCTGCGGCAGAGCTCATAGCGCTCGCCGCGCGGGACGCACAGCTCTTCTCGCGTGCAGAAGCCGAGGTCCACGCAGTTTTTCCGCCCGCGCGGCGCGCCGTTGTAGCCGGTGGAGATGATCTCGTCGTTTTTGACGATGATGGCGCCGTACACCCGCCGCAGGCAGGTCGCGCGTTCGAGCACCGTTTCGGCGATGTCGAGGTAGTAATTTTCCTTGCTGATGCGCGGCATAGTGAGTCCTCCTTGTATTTTTTATCAGATATTATACGCCTTGTAGATCGAAGATCGGCGTGTATTCCTCCTTGGCGCTGGAAAGCTCCTGACAAAAGCCGTCCGTAATGCCGCAGTCGGTCATGTACCGCACCGCCGTGCGGTACTCGGCGCGGCTCAGCCGCCGCGCGAGCGCGCCGCTCGCGCGGCGCTGCGGCGTATACTGGCTCATGAGCGAAAAGAGCACCGTATGCGGCGGGAAGTGAGCGGCCACATAGTCGATGACTGCCTTGGTATTCTCTATCTGTCCGGGCAGGACGAGGTGTCGGAGGATGATGCCTGAGCGCAGCAGCCCGTTCTCCCCGATCCGGTAAGGTCCCACCTGCCGCAGCATCTCGTCGATGGCTGCTGCGGCAACGGGGAAGTAGTCGGGCGCGCAGCTCAGCTCGCACGCGGGCTTTTCAAGCGCGTATTTGAGATCGGGGAGGTATATCTGCACCTTTCCCGCAAGCGTTCGTAGCGTTTCTACACGCTCGTAGCCGCCGCTGTTCCACACCACCGGCACGGGCAGCGGCTCCTCAAGCGCCTCGCACACCCAGGGCGTAAACTGCGTGGGGGAAACAAGGTCGATGCAGTGCGCGCCCTGCGCGATGAGGTCGAGAAAGATCTCTCGCAGCCGCGCGGGAGAGATGGGCTTGCCAAAGTTTTCATGGCTGATTTTTCCGTTCTGGCAGAACACGCAGCCGAGGTTGCAGCCGGAGAAGAACACACAGCCCGCGCCCCTCGTGCCGCTGAGCACGGGCTCCTCCCAGTGGTGGAGCATAGCCTTGGCCGCCACGATGCCCGCGGGCATGGCGCACGCGCCGAGCGCCTTTTCTACCGTGCGCTCCGCGCCGCAGCGGCGCGGGCAAATGTCGCAGACCATCAGTCGCCCGTCCCCCGTCCGTTGAAGTCGGGGCCGAGGTCGCCTGCCATCCAGTGGCGGCGGCACAGGCCGATGTACTGGTCGTTCGCGCCGAGCACGACCTGCGCACCCTCCTTGAGCACCTTGCCGTTCTTATCAAAGCGAGCGTTGAAAGCCGCTTTCTTGCCGCACCAGCAGATGGTCTTGACCTCCTCAAGCTTGTCCGCCATCACGAGCAGCTCGTAGCTGCCGGGGAACAGCTCGCCGCGAAAATCCGCGCGCAGGCCGTAGCACATGACGGGGATACCGCAGTCGTCCACGAGATGGACGAGGTACATGACCTCCTCGCGCGTGAGGAACTGCGCCTCGTCGACGATGATGCAGGCATTCTGCTTCAGCTCTTCCTCGCCCATCGCGCGCATCTCGTGGAAGTAGATGCAGGGATACTCCAGCCCGATGCGCGAGTGGACCATGTGGTCGCCGTCGCGCGTGTCGAGCTGCGGCTTGACGAGCAGTGTTTTCTGCCCGCGCTCCTCGTAGTTAAAGCGCGCCATGAGCGCGTTGGCGGTCTTGCTCGAGCCCATCGCGCCGTACTTAAAGTAAAGCTGTGCCATTGTCGCATCCTCCCTGCTGTGCAGCAAGCGCTTGTTGCGCCGCATCGTAATAGTATCGGAATGCCGAGGGGATCGCGGCGGCCTGAAGCGCCGCGGCGTCCGCTCGGAAAAATTCGTCGTTTTCGCCCTCTACCTCGGCGAGATAGCCGTGCATATCCCACTCCACATGGGTGAAGATGTGCTTCGCCGCGCCGACGGGCGCAAGCGATCCCGCCCGCAGTCCCCACTGCGCGAGCGTGATGGCCGCGCCCGCCTCGTCGAGACTGACGGGAATGTTCGGAAACTCCCACAGTCCCGCAAGCAGTCCCTTGGCGGGGCGCTTGCGCAGGGCGACCGTCCCGTTTTGCAAAAGAAGGAATACCGTCCGCTCTTCAACGCGGCGCGGCTTTTTCGCCGCGCGCAGGGGAAGCAGGTCGGTCATGCCGTTCCGATACGCCGCGCAGAAGGCGCGGGCAGGGCATTTTTCGCACAGCGGCGCGCCGTTCGGCAGGCACACCGTCGCGCCGAGGTCCATCATCGCCTGATTCCACTCGCCGGGGCGCGAGCGGTCGATGCTCTCGGCGAGCATTTCACGAAAGCGTCTGCGCACCTTTGCGTCCATGATGTCCTCCGCGATGCCGCCGACGCGCGCGGCGACGCGCAGGAGGTTTCCGTCCACCGCCGGCTCCGCCTCGCCGAAGGCGATGGAGGCGATGGCGCTTGCGGTATAGTCGCCGACGCCCGGGAGGCGCATCAGCTCCTCGCGTGTGCGGGGAAATTCTCCGCCGTATTCGTTCACCAGCACCTGTGCCGCACGCTTGAGATTGCGCGCGCGGGAGTAGTAGCCCAGCCCCTCCCAGAGCTTGTTGAGCCGCTCGTCGCTCACCTGTGCGAGCGCGCAGACATCGGGCAGCTCCGCCATAAAGCGGGCGTAGTAGCCGAGCACCGCCTGCACGCGCGTCTGCTGGAGCATGATCTCCGATACCCAGACGCGGTAAGGGTCACCGACGCCGCGCCACGGCAGCGCGCGTTGATTGAGGTCGTACCACGCCATGAGCGGCGCGGTGAGGGCATTGAGCCGTTCCTGTTCGTTCATCGTTCTCCTTATCGGTCAAAGCGCGCGGCGAAGCCGCAGCGGCGGCAGAGCTCCTCGCTCGGACGCCTGCGCGAAAAGCTCTCGCGCAGAGCGCAGGCGCGCTCGCCCTGCAAAATTTCATCCAGCGGCTGGGTAAACAGATTCCCCAGCGCAATGTCGCCCTCGTGGTCGAGACAGCACGGCACCACTGTGCCGTCGGCGAGCACGCCGAGCTGGTCGCGCAGGCCGTAGCAGAACTGCGTACCGCGCTCCGGTGCGTCGAGGTCGGGCCAGTCGAACTTCTTCGCGTGCTCAAGATACAGGTTTTCCCGTAGACGGAGACTGCCGCTGCGCGGCTCGGGCCATTCGCCGGGGCATTTTTCACGCAGGAAGGCTTCGATCGCGCCGTTGCGCTCCTCCGCGCCGCCCTCGTTCCACAGCCGCAGCGCGACGATCACGCCCCGCGCGGCGGCGCGGTCGGCAAAGCCCCAAACCTCGTCCAAATACCGCCGCTCGCGCTCCGGCGCGCCGTCATTCCCCTCGAAGCTGTGGAGCGACACGCTCACCTTATGGAGCGTGGGCGCGGCGAACAGCGTTTCCGCCTGTCGCGCGAGCAGGGTTCCGTTCGTCGTGATGCAGACCTTCATCCCCCGCGCCGCGGCGAGGGAGAGCAGCTGCGCGAGCTGCGGGTGGGCCAGCGGCTCGCCCATGACATGCAGGTAGACATAGGTGACCGCGCCTTGCAGCTTTTCTAAAACAAGGTCAAATTCCGCGGGGGACATCGTGCGCGATTTCCGCTTCGTGCCGGGGCAGAACGCACAGCGCAGATTGCAGCGGTTCGTGACCTCAATGTACGCTTTTTTCAGCACTTCTCCCCCTCCTTCGCGGTTTTTCTCAGTATAGCACAAAGCCAAAGGCTTGCCAATACGGAGTTTTTCTGCTACAATAGCGGCACTTGAGCGAAAGGAGTCTCCCGCCATGAATGTCACCTTCATCGCCCACAGCGCGTTTCTCGTCGAGTGGGACAAGTTCTACACGCTCTTCGATTATGTCTACGAGCCGGACTACACCGGTACGCTGCCCGCGCTCGATCCCCAAAAGCCGCTGCTGGTTTTTTCCAGCCACAGCCATGAGGACCACTTCGACGCGAAGGTCTTCGGCCTTTTGGAGAAATATCCGCTCACGCGCTTTTTTGTCTCGCGCGACACGCGCCTGACCGAGCGCCGCCGCAAGTGGCTGAACATCTCCGACGAGGCCTTTGCCCGCACCACCGTTCTGCGGCCCGACAGCCTGCTGCTCACCGAGGCCGCGGGCGAGGAGCTGAGCATCCGCGCCATCAAATCCACCGACATCGGCAACGCCTACCTCCTGCGCAGCGAGGGAAAGCTCGTCTACCACGGCGGTGACCTGAACTGGTGGCACTGGGAGAGCGAGGGCAAGGCTTACTGCAACAACATGGCCGAGATGTATAAGCTTGCTGTGGAAAAGCTCGCCGCCGCCGTGCGCGACGAGGCGACGGACAACGGACTCTCTCCCACGATCACGGCGGCGATGGCGCCGCTCGACCCGCGTCTTGGCGAGGAGGGCGAGGGGCTGGGCCTTTCGTGGCTGATGAAAAATGTCGATGTGCTCCATGCCTTCCCCATGCACCTGTGGAAAAAATTTGAGGCAATCGACCGTTTTCGCACTGCACATCCCGCATTTGCCGCGCGCGTGGAGCGCATCACGGCAGACGGCGAGACCTTCACGATCTAAAAAGCATATCGAAAATCACAAAAGAGGGAACGGCAGGCAACGCCTGCTGTTCCCTCTTTGATTTGAAAGGTCTTATTCCGCCAGCAGATAGCTCCCCGAGGCGGGAGGCGCGCTGAGGATCGGCACAAGCTCGGCTCCGTAGGGCGCGAGCGCCGCGGTGAGCGCAGGAAGCTGCTCGGCGGTCGTTTCCACATAGATGCGGTCGAAGGCGGCGGCGAGCGCGGCAAGCTCCTGCCCCGCTTTCTCATTTCCGCCGTCGAGCACCGTCGCCGCGTCGAGCTGGACGGAGAGCTTGACGCCGTATTCCTCCGTACCGCTGCGCAGCTCGCCTGCAAGCTGCGCGAGCGCGGCGCTCTTGGACATCGTGCGCTGCGATTCATCGATGTTGTTCAGCCGCCCGCGGACGGGGTAGCCAAACTCGTCGAAGAGCAGCTCGTTAAAGCCCAGTGCCGCGCACTCGCGCGCGACGGAAACGACATACTGCCGCGCGGCAGGCTTTTCGGGCGCAAGGAAGAAGGTGCTGTCGGGGTCGAACCAGATGTAGCCGGGATATTTGAGCTGCTGCACGCCGGCGTCGGCCGGATGCGCGGCGGCATAGAGACTGTCGTGCAGCGTGCTGATGCGGGCGACAGTGTAGAACCCGTCCTCGCTCAGCGCCTTAATGATGCCATTCGCGCCGCTGCCGCCCTTGATTGCGCCGACCGCGGCGGCCTCCTGCAGGGCAGAACCATAAAGCAGCTCGCCTTTTGCGTTCTTGACGCGCAGCGCGACGGTGTTCGCGCTCGTGGGGACCGCCGCAAGCGCGGTGTCCGCGCTGCCGAGCAGAACGCTCTCGCTCAGCATAATGCCGTGAAGCTCGGCAGGCTCCGGCTTGGCCGGCGCCGTCGGCTCGTCAACGACGATGTGGGAGGGGAGCTCCGTCGGATCGGACGGCGCGTTCCCGTCGTCGTCGGAAGGCTCCTCCGTCTGATGGACCCACGGCAGCTCGAAGCGGATGCTGCCGTCGGCGCCGTACACCGCGTAGCGCTGCAGGACAAGGAAGCCGAGCGCCGCGAGCAAAATCAAGCACAGCAGGACGATCAAAAGAGTTTTCCCCGCGCCGCCCTTGCCGCGATAGCTGCGATAGCCCTTGGTCGATGACATGCCGCCTCACCTGCCTTTCCAAATGTAGTCAAAGGTATTTTACCGTCCTAAAAGGAGAAAATCAACAGAAATTCGTGAATTTCTGTTGATTTTCGTTGTTTTTCGTTCCTCAGCCCTCAATGGCGTCGAGCAGATCGACGCGGCGCTCATGCCGCCCGCCCTCAAACTCGGTGGAGAGAAAGACCTCGACGATGCGCTCGGCCATGTTCTTGCCTGTCATACCCGCGCCCATGGCGAGCATATTGGCGCTGTTGTGGCGGCGCGTCATCTCGGCGCTCAGCGGCTCGCTGCACAGCGCGCAGCGGATGCCGCGGACCTTGTTCGCCGCGATGGAAATGCCGATGCCGGTGGTGCAGATCACAATGCCGCGCTCGCACTCGCCGCTCTGGACCTTGCGCGCAGCGGCCTCGCCGAAGATGGGATAGTCGCAGCTGTCGGTGGAGTAGGTGCCGCAGTCCACGACCTCGTGGCCCTTAGCCTCTAGAAATGCCTTGATGTGCTCCTTGAGCGCGTAGCCGCCGTGGTCACAGCCGAGAGAAATTTTCATCGTTCGTTCTCCTATCGTCAGATTTTGTGGAAGGTGGGCTTTTTCTGCTCGTAGGTCGCAAAGTAGCGCAGGCCGCATTCCTTCAAAAGCGCCTGCCGCTCCTCCATCGCGCGGGAGATATACTCCGGCGTGTGGGCGTCCGAGCCGAGGGTGATCAGCTCGCCGCCGAGCTCGCGGTAGATCTTCAGCCACTTGCCGTCGGGCAGAGGCTGATGGCCGCGGTTGGTGTTGCACTCGATGCCGATGCCGCGTTCGATGGCGCGGCGCATCACATGACGCAGCTGCTCCTCATAGCGGTCGAAGTCCAGCTCGACGCCGCGCAGCTCCTTTGCCCAGCGCAGCGGCAGCGTCAGATGCCCGAGGACCTCAAAGCGCCCCCAGTCAACAAGCTTTTCCAGCTCGTCAAGGTAGCTCTCGCAGGCGGCGTACCACACGGCGGGGTCGGTGCTTTTGATCCATGTGAGGTCGTTGACCTCGCCCGAGGCCGTGCGGTAGCAGTGGACGGAGCCGATGGTGAAGTCCAGCGGCGGAGCGTCCTCCAAAAAGCTCTCCGCCACCTCGGGAGCGAACGAGCATTCGCCCAGCTCCGCGCCGAGGTGCAGCCGGATGCGCTCGCCGACGGCCTCCTGCGCCTCGCGGAACTGCGCAAGCATCGGCGACCAGTCGTAGCTGTGCTTCGCCTTGGGCGGCTCGTTCCAGCGATCCCATGGCAGGGGCTCGATATGGTCTGTGAAGCACAGATCGTCCACACCCAGTGCCACCGCCGCCTCCGCCATTTCGCGCATGGTGCTGCGCCCGTCGGGCGAGACGGTGGAGTGGCAGTGGTAATCGGTGATGAAATGGCCGTTTCTCATAGCTTGAACTTCCCGAAGAAGCTCTTGCGCTGCTCATAGTTGCTCTCGCCGAGCGTGTCGCTGAACTTGCGCAGGGCTTCCTTCTGCTCACGGTTGAGGTTGCGGGGCGTCTCGATGTAGACGGTGACATACTGGTCGCCGCGCGCGCGGCCGTTCAGGCCGGGAATGCCCTTGCCCTTGAGACGGAAGGTCGTGCCGCTCTGCGTCCCCTCGGGGATGGAGTACTTCACCTTGCCGTCGATGGTCGGGATCTCCAGCTCCGCGCCGAGCACCGCCTGTGTGAAGGTGATGGGTGCCTCGCAGAGAACGCTCGTGCCCTCGCGGCGGAAAATTTCGTGCGGGCGCACGGCGATGACGATCAGAAGGTCGCCCGCGGGGCCGCCGTTTTTGCCAGCGTTGCCCTGCCCGCGCAGAGAGATGGTCTGCCCGTTGTCGATGCCCGCGGGGATGGTGACCTTGAGTGTCTTGCGGCGGCGGAGCTGCCCGCTGCCGTGGCAGGCGGAGCAGGGCTGGTGGATGATCCTGCCCTTGCCGCCGCAGCGTCCGCAGGGCGCGGAGGTGGACATGAAGCCCAGCGGCGTCTGACGGCGCTGCTGCACCATGCCGCTGCCATGGCAGTCTGGGCAGACCTCGGCGGTCGTGCCCTTGGCGCAGCCGTTGCCGCGGCAGGTGTCGCACTGCTCGACGCGCTCGATGCTGATCTCCTTCTCGCAGCCGAAGGCGGCCTCCTCAAAGCTGATGGTCACGCTCGTGCGCAGGCTCTCGCCGCGCTGCGGCGCATTGGGGTTTGCGCGCGAGCCGCCGAAGCCGCCGCCGAAGAAGCTGCCGAAGATGTCGCCAAGGTCGCCGAAGTCGAAGCCGCCCGCGCTGTATGCGCCGCCCGCGCCCGCCCCGTAGTTGGGGTCGACGCCGGCGAAGCCGAACTGGTCGTAGCGCGCCTTCTTCTCGGGATCGGAGAGCACCTCGTTGGCCTCGTTGATCTCCTTGAACTTCTCCTCGGCCTCCTTGTTGCCGGGGTTCATGTCGGGGTGATACTTCCGCGCCAGCTTTTTATATGCCTTTTTGATTTCCTCCTCGGATGCGCCCTTTTGGACGCCGAGGACCTCATAATAGTCTCTTTTATTTTCAGCCATAGACTAAGCTCCTGAAACGCCGCGATCGGGGGCAGTAAAATCACTGTCCCCGCCGCGTTGGTTGCTTTATTTTACTTCTTGTTCTCGTCGTCGTCAACCACCTTGTAGTCGGCGTCGTAATACTGCTGGCCGTCGGGGCCGGTCTGGGCGCCGCCCTGTGCGCCGCCCTGTGCGCCGCCCATGTCGGGGCCGGCCTGCTCGCCGCCCTGCGGGTTGGCCTGCTGATAGAGCTTCTCGCTCATCGCGTAGAAGAGCTGCGTGAGCTCCTCGGTCGCGCTCTTGATGGCGTCGGTATCGTCGCCCTTGAGCGTCTCCTTGAGCTTGTCGATGCCGCTTTGCACCTTGCTCTTCTCGTCCTCGGGGATCTTGTCGCCCACCTCGCCGAGCGTCTTTTCGCTCTGGTAGACCATCTGGTCGGCCTGATTGCGCACCTCGACCTTTTCCTTGGCCTTGGCGTCCTCGGCGGCATACTGCTCCGCCTCCTTGACGGCCTTTTCAATGTCCTCCTTGCTCATGTTGGTGGAGGAGGTGATGGTGATGTGCTGCTCCTTACCGGTGCCGAGATCCTTCGCGCTGACATTCACGATGCCGTTCGCGTCGATGTCGAAGGTGACCTCGATCTGCGGCACGCCGCGGCGCGCCGGCGCGATGCCGTCGAGGTGGAAGCGGCCGAGGCTCTTGTTGGCGGCGGCCATTTCGCGCTCACCCTGAAGGACGTTGACCTCAACGCTGGTCTGGTTGTCCGCAGCGGTGGAGAAGATCTGGCTCTTCTTCACGGGGATGGTGGTGTTGCGGTCGATGAGCTTGGTGCAAACGCCGCCCATGGTCTCGATGCCGAGAGAAAGCGGGGTGACGTCGAGCAGCAGCAAACCCTTCACGTCGCCGGTCAGAACGCCCGCCTGCAGCGCCGCGCCCATGGCGACGCACTCGTCGGGGTTGATGCCCTTGAAACCTTCCTTGCCGGTGAGCTTCTTGACCATTTCCTGCACGGCGGGGATACGGCTGGAGCCGCCCACCATCAAAACCTTATGGATGTCGCTGCCGGTGAGGCCGGCGTCGCTCATGGCCTGCTTGACAGGGCCGGCGGTCGCCTCGACCAGATGCGCGGTCAGCTCGTTGAACTTCGCGCGGGTGAGCGTGAGGTCAAGGTGCTTGGGGCCGGTGGCGTCGGCGGTGATATACGGGAGGTTGATGTTGGTGGAGGTCACGCCCGAGAGCTCGATCTTGGCCTTCTCGGCAGCCTCCTTCAGGCGCTGCATGGCGACCTTGTCGCCCGTGAGATCCACGCCGTCGCTGCGCTTGAACTCGCTCGCCATCCACTTCATCACGCACTCGTCGAAGTCGTCGCCGCCGAGGCGGTTGTTGCCGGCGGTGGCCAGCACCTCGATCACGCCGTCGTCGATGTCGAGGATGGAAACGTCGAAAGTGCCGCCGCCGAGGTCGTAGACCATGACCTTCTGGCTCTGCTCCTTGTCCACGCCGTAGGCGAGGGCGGCAGCGGTCGGCTCGTTGATGATGCGCTTGACCTCAAGGCCAGCGATCTTGCCGGCATCCTTGGTGGCCTGACGCTGCGAGTCGGTGAAGTACGCGGGAACGGTGATGACTGCCTCGGTGACGGTCTGACCCAGATAGGCCTCGGCGTCGCTCTTGAGCTTTTGCAGGATCATCGCGGAGATCTCCTGCGGGGTGTAGGCCTTGCCGTCGATGGTGACCTTGTGGTCGCTGCCCATCTCACGCTTGATCGAGGAGATGGTGCGGTCGGGGTTCGTGATGGCCTGGCGCTTGGCGACCTGGCCGACCATGCGCTCGCCGGTCTTGGAGAACGCGACGACGGACGGAGTGGTGCGGTTGCCCTCCGCGTTGGGAATGACGACGGCCTCGCCGCCCTCCATCACGGCAACGCAGCTATTGGTGGTACCCAAATCAATACCGATGACTTTAGACATAATTTTGTCCTCCTAAATCTATCTTAATTTTATTTCTAACAAAGTTATATGCAAAAAACGCAGCGTGTGCGTTGTTTGTCCTCAGTTGGCGACCTTGACGATCGCAAAGCGCAAAACCTTTTCGCCGAGCATGAAGCCCTGCTGCAAAACCTCGACCACGGTGTTTTCGGCGCAGCTCTCGTCCTCAATGTGCATCACGGCGTTGTGCCGCTCAGGGTCGAATTCCTTGCCGAGACAGTCGATCGGCGTCACGCCGAGCTTGGTGAGAGACTCCTTGAACTGGGTGAAGATCATCTCAAGCCCTCGCTTGTGGGGATCGTTGTCCTCGTCCTTGAACTGGGCAAGCCCGCGCTCAAGGTTATCGTACACCGGGAGCATCCCCTTGATCGTGTCGATCTTTGCGTCGGCGTAGATGCTCTCCTTTTCCTTGGCGGTGCGCTTGCGGTAGTTATCATACTCCGCGGCGAGCCGCAGATACTGGTCGTGCTCCTCGGCAAGACTCTTGGCGAGGCCCTCCATCTTCTCCATCTGCTCTCGCGTGAGGGTGAAGATCTCAGCCGCCTCCTCCGCCTTCCGATCCTCGGGGGGCAGCTCCTTTTCCGCGGCTGCCGCCGCGGCCTGCGCCTCCTGCTCGGGGATCTCGGGCTGTGCGTTCTGCTTATCCTGCTTTGACATTTCTTACTCCTTCTCTGCCCTCGGCGGAAGCTCGCTCTTGCCGAACATCCGCGTCAGACTGTCTGCAAAGTAGCTCAACCGTGCGGTCACGGTGGCATAATCCATTCTTGTCGGGCCGACCACGCCGACCAAGCCGCGCATCCCGCCGCCGATGTCATAGCTGGCGACGACGACGCTCGTGTCGCGCAGCGCCTCATTGACATTTTCGGGGCCGATGAGGATCTTGAGCGGGGTATCGTCCTCGGGGACCGGAAGATTTTCCTTGTTGTCCACAAAGAAGGTCATCAGGTCGTGTGCCTTGTCGAGGTCGCGGTACTCCGGCATCTTCAAAATCTGGCTCGCGCCGGTGGTAAAGACATCCTTCTTTGCCGCCTCCTCCAGAATCTCGGCGGCGTACTCGACCGCCGCGGAGAGCACCAGAAACAGCTCGGGCGATAGCTGGTCGGAGAGGTTTATGAGCGTGGCGCTCATCTCCTCGCGCTGCCGCTTGGTGAAGTGCGTGTTGAGCAGGGCGCTTAGATCGGCGAGCCGCGCGCGGTCAAAGGCGAGGGGGGACTGCCTGAGCTGAGACTTGACGCGGCTGTCATCCGTCATCACGACGGTGATGAAGCTTGTTTCGTCCACGCCCAGCAGCTCGAAGCGCTTGACGGTCACACCGCTTTTGCCCTCGGCGACCGCGTAGGCGGGATAATCGACGATGGACGAGACCATCTGACCCGCCTGCGAGATCATGCTGCCCGCGGCGGACATTTTGTCCTGCAGGGTCTCGTTGATCTCCTCGGCCTCCGCCGCGGAGACCTCGCGCCGCTCCATCAGCTCGTTGACATACAGCCGGTAGCCCTTGGGGGAGGGCACGCGGCCGGCGGAGGTGTGCGGCTGCTCGAGATAGCCCAGATCGGAAAGCTCGGCAAGCTCGTTGCGCACGGTGGCGGAGGAAACGCTCCCGCCCATCTCCTGCGCGATGGCCTTCGAGCCGACCGGCTCGGCGGAGGCGATGTAATCCTCGATCACACGCTTGAGGATCTGCTTTTTGCGTGCGCTCAGCTCCATGCCTTCCGCCCTCCTTCATGATTTTAGCACTCCTTATCCCCGAGTGCTAAACGCAGTGTACCACCAGTGTATTCCATTGTCAATAGGGGTGCGTGTAAACAGTTTGTGAATTAAAAACCGAGCAAAGAAAAAGAGGAAAACCTCTCTCGGTTTTCCTCTTTTTGATGCCAAAAGACTTATTCGGCCTTGGGAGCCTCCGCAGACTTCGCGGCGGCGGCAGCCTCCGCGGCAGCCTTGGCAGCCGCGGCCTTTTTCTCGGCGGCAGCCTTCTGCGCGGCCTTGAACTTCTCCTTTTCCTCCGCGGTGGGGATCGGCTCGATGGCGTTGCGCGGGCAGGCCTTGGCGCACATGGTGCAGTTGCGGCACTTGTCATAGTCGATGACCGCCACATTGTTGACAACATGGATGGCGTCGAACTTGCAGGTGCGCTCGCACATACCGCAGGCGATGCAGGAGTTGGCGCAGACCTTGGTGACGGCGGGGCCCTTGTCCTTGTTCGCGCAGTTGACGAAGACCTTCTGCTTGTAGGGCACCTCGACGATCAGGTGGCGCGGGCAGGCCTCGCGGCAGGCGCCGCAGTCGGTGCACTTTTCCTTGTTGACCTCGGCGACGCCCTTTTCGTTGATGTGCAGGGCATCGAACTGGCAGGCGGCGACGCAGGAGCCGAAGCCCAGACAGCCGTAGGTGCAGGCGGTCGTGCCGCCGGCGACCTTGAGCGCGCCCACGCAGTCGGAAATGCCGACATACTCAAAGTTCTTCACGCTCGCCTCACCGCCGTTGCAGATGACATGGGCGACCATCTTCTCGCCGCTGGGGGCCTCCATGCCCATAATCGCGGCGATCTTGGCGGCGCCCTCCGCGCCGGCGGGCGCACAGGCGGTGACGGGGGCCTTGCCGGCGAGGATCGCCTCCGCGCAGCCGCTGCAGCCGGGATAGCCGCAGCCGCCGCAGTTCGCGCCGGCGAGGCACTCCTGGATCTTGGGTAGGCGCTCGTCGACCTTGACCTCAAAGACCTTTGCGGCGACGGAGAGGATCAGGCCGAACACAATGGCGATCGCGCCCAGAACGAGGATCGCAAAAATAATATTTCCCATTTTCCAATACCCTCCTTACACAGGCCAGACCTGCAAGCCGGAGAAGCCCATGAACGCAAGGGCGATCAGACCTGCGGTGATCAGCGCGATGGGGAAGCCCTCAAAGCACTTGGGATAGTCGGCGAACTGCACGCGCTCACGGATGGTGGAGAACAGGTAGATCGCCAGCAGGAAGCCGAGGCCGCCGGTGATGCCGTAGACCACGGAGGCGATGAAGTTATAGTCGTTCTGCACATTGAGCAGCACCACGCCCAGCACGGCGCAGTTGGTGGTGATCAGCGGCAGATACACGCCCAGCGCCGTATAGAGCGACGGCATGGACTTTTTGAGGAACATCTCGATGAACTGCACGAGACCGGCGATGACGAGGATGAACGCCACAGTCTGCATATAGCCGAGGCCGAGCGCCACGAGCAGCTTATTCACGCCGAAGCAGACGGCGGAGGCGATGCCCATGACGAAGGTGACCGCGAGGCCCATGCCGATGGCGGTGTCGCTCTTCTTGGAAACGCCGAGGAAGGGGCAGATGCCGAGGAACTGCGCGAAGATGAAGTTATTCGTCAAAATCGCGCCGAGGGAGATCGCAAGCAGCGTAGTGACAGACATTCTTATTCACCCTCCTTTTCGTTCTTTTCCGCGGCCTTTTTCTCGCTCTTGGCGAGCGCCCACTGCATGACCGCGATCAGCGTGCCCAGGCACAGGAAGCCGCCGACGGGCAGCACGAGCATCAGGGCGGGCGTGTAGGACTTGGGCATGATCTGAATGCCCATCAGAGTGCCGGCGCCGAGCAGCTCGCGCACCGTGCACATGATGACCAGCACCACGGTATAGCCGATGCCCTGGCAGATGCCGTCCACCGCGGCTGCGGCGACGGAGTTCTTGCTGGCAAAGGCCTCGGCGCGGCCGAGCACGATGCAGTTGACGACGATCAGCGGGATGAACACGCCGAGGCTCTTGGCGATGTCGGGGAAGAATGCCTGCAAGCACAGATCGACGATGGTGACGAAGCCCGCGATGACGACGATGTAGCACGCGATGCGCACCTCATTGGGAATGATCTTGCGCAGAAGAGAAATAAAGATGTTGGAAAGCGTCAGGATGATGAGGACGGAGATGCCCATGCCGACGCCGTTGGAGATGCTGGTGGTGATGGCCATGGTGGAGCACATACCGAGGACCTGCACCAGAACGGGGTTTTGGGTAATAAGACCGTCTTTGAGCTGTTTCTTGAAATTCATAGATCTCGTCCCCCTTTCTTAAGCCATGGCTTCCGCGGCGGCAAGAGCGGCGTTCGCGCCCTTGGTGATGCCCTTGGTGGTCACGGTCGCGCCGGAAACGGCGTCGATATTTTCTTTGACGACGAGCGAGCCCGCGCCGGACTTGCCGACGAACTGATCGAGCGCGCCGGTGCCGGCGGTGGTCGGCTCGTTGCCGATGACCTTGGTGCCGATACCGCTTGTCTCGGAGGCGTCGACCACGGAGATGCCCGTGATGGCGAGGTCGGAATCCACGCCGACGATCATCTCGATGTCGCCCTGCGAGCCGCCCGCGACGATCTTGAACGCATAGCCGGCGTCCTCGCCGTTGACGACGACGCGGTATGCCTCGGTGAGCTTGCCGCTCTGCGCCTTGGCGGCGTCGACAGCAGCCTGCGGGATCTCCTCAACAGGCGGGAACTCGCAGTCGGGCGAGCTGACGACCGCCGCGAGGGCAGCCTCGGTGTTTGCCTTGTTGATGTCCGCGATGCGGTCCTCGGTGAGTGCGTTGGTCGCGCCGAGCAGCGCCGCGACGACCAGCGAAATAGCGGTCAGCGTGCCGGCGACCTTGAGGATGAAATTACCTTCGATCTTCATTATTTTGCCGCCTCCTTCTTGGCTTTCTTGTCAACGCCGAAGCGGGTGGGCTTGGTGTACTTATCAATGATCCAGGTGCAGCAGTTCATGATCAGGATGGAGTAGCAAACGCCCTCGGGATAAGAGCCGAAGTAGCGGATGAACACCGTGATGAGACCGCAGCCGAGACCGAAGATGAGCTGGCCCTTCTTGGTGACGGGGGAGGTCACATAGTCGGTCGCCATGAAGAATGCGCCGAGGAACAATCCGCCGCCAAGCACATTGTAGAGCATAAAGGTCATGGGGTCGTTGCCGCGCGGGAACAGGAAGGTAACGACCGCGACCGTGCCGATGTACGCCACGGGGATCTGCCAGGAGATGACCTTGCGCACAATGAGATACACGCCGCCGATGAGCAGCAGCAGCGCGGAGACCTCACCGGCGGAACCGCTGACAAAGCCGATGGCCATTTCCTTAACGGAATAGGCGGCGGCCAGCGCGTCCATATCACCGGCCTTGAGCAGCGCCATGGGCGTCGCGCCGGTGGCGGCGTCGACCTTGCTCCAGCTGGTCATCGCGGAGGCGTAGCACGCGACGAGCGCGGCACGCGCGGCGAGCGCGGGGTTGAGGAAGTTCTTGCCAAGGCCGCCGTAGAGCTGCTTGACGACGAAGATGGCGAAGAAATTGCCGACCACGAGCATCCACACGGGAAGCTCCGGCGGGCAGACCATGCTCAGAAGCAGACCCGTGACGACGGCGGACAGGTCGCCGATCATCTGGGGCTTGTGCAAAAGCGCGCGGTACAGCCACTCAAAGAACACGGCGGAAGCCACAGACACGACCGCAGCGATCGCCACGCGAATGCCGAAGTGCCACACGCCGAAGAGAAGGGCGGGCATCAGGGCGATGACGACGTCGAGCATCAGTCCGCGTGTGTCCTCGCCGTTTCGGATGTGGGGGTTGGAGGAAGCTCTGAGCTTCAGGTTCTTATAATCCGTCATATTCTCTTATGCCTCCTTCTTCGCAGCCTCGGCAGCCTTGGCGGCCTCGGCGGCAGCTTTTCTCTTGGCGGCGGCGTCCTTGACCTTCTGCTTGCCGGTCTTGAAGGTCTGCGTCAGGTGCAGACGGCCGGGGCAGATGTAAGCGCAGGCACCGCACTCCATGCAGTCCATGATGTTGGCGGCCTCCAGCTCCTCGATCATGCCCTTCTGCTCATACATATACATATAGAGGGGCTCGAGATGCACGGGGCAGGCCTCCACGCAGCGGCCGCAGCGGATGCAGGTGGGGTTCTCGACTGTCTTGTCCTCGTCGGCGGCAAAGGCGAGCATCGCGCCCGTGCCCTTGGCGACGGGAATATCGCAGGTGTACTGCGCCATACCCATCATCGGGCCGCCGGCGATGATCTTGAAGGTCTCGTCCTTCAGCCCGCCGCAGTAATCGAACAGGCAGGAGACGGGGGTGCCGATGGGGCACTCGACATTCTTCGGCTCGATGACGCCGGAGCCGGACACGGTGACGACCTTGCTCACCACGGGCATACCGGTGGTGATGGCGCGGAAGATGGCGATGGTCGTGTTGATGTTGAACACGGCGCAGCCGATGGCGCTGGGCAGCCCGCCGGGCGGCACCTGCCTGCCGGTGATGGCCTGGCAGAGCTGCTTTTCACCGCCCTGCGGGTAACGGCAGTGCAGCGGCACGACCACCACGGGGGCCTTGGTCTCGGCGATGACGCGGTTGAGCGTGTCGATGCCGTTCTTCTTGTTGTCCTCCACGCCGATGATGGCCTTGTCCACGCCGAACATCTTGACGAGATAGCTCGCGCCGCCGATGATCTCCTCAGGGCGCTCGAGCATCGCGCGGTGGTCGCCGGTGATGTACGGCTCGCACTCCGCGCCGTTGATGATCACGGTTGTGACCTGCCCGATGCCGCCGGAGATCTTCACATGGGTGGGGAAGGTCGCGCCGCCCATGCCGACGATGCCGGCGTTCTTGACGATCTCGATCATCTCCTCAACGCTCAGGGCATTGGGGTCTGCGGGGGCCTTGACCTCCTCGCTGACGGTGTTCTGATAGTCGTTCTCGATCACCACGGAGGTCATGTTCCCGCCCATGGAATAGGGGCGCGGCTCCACCGCGACCACCTTGCCGGAAACGCTGGCATGGATGGGGGCGCCAAGGCCCTTGAACTCGCCGATCTTCTGCCCGACCTTTACCTCATCGCCGACCGAAACGGTGGGGGTGCAGGGCGCGCCGAAGTGCATCGACATGGGAATGACCACCTGAGCGGGTGGGGGAGAGAGCTGCTCGATGGCCTTCTCATTTGTTGCGGCCTTCATGTCGTTGGGATGAACGCCGCCAAAGAAAGCTTGTGCCATTGTCTTCACCTCATTTTTTACTGCTTGGAGCAATGCGCGCACTGCTCCATAATCAGTGGGATTATACATCAACGGTGACAGATTGTCCAGTCAAAACTTTCACAAATGCGGCACATTTTTTCGGAAATTATCCATCTTTGCCGAATTTTTTACCAAATCCTGCATACGGCTCACCTGTTCCGTTCACTCTATGAGCGCGGCGGAGAGCCTATGTGCCGACCGCCGCGCCGCTTTGAAAAAAAGATTTACAAGCAGTATAAACTCTGCTATACTCTACCTGCTGTAATCTGCAAGAGAGGAACCGTATCGGAATGAACGCTGATTTTTCCCGCACCCTGGCTCTGCTGCGGCAGGAGAAGGAGATCTCCCAGCGCAAGGCGGCCGCCGACCTCGGCATCTCGCAGGCGCTGCTGAGCCATTATGAAAACGGCGTCCGCGAGCCGGGGCTTGCCTTCGTGCGGCGCGCCTGCGACTATTACCGCGTCTCCGCGGATTATCTGCTCGGGCGCACGCTCGACCGCGACGGCGGCATGATCGGCTCCGACGAGCTGTACGACTCCAGCGACGAAAAGGGCAGTCTGCGCGGCAGCATCGCTGCCACGCTGCAAAAAAAGCTGCTGGTGAACACCATCAATCTGTTTTTTGAGCTGCTCGGCAAAACGAACAGCCGCGAGGCCATCGCTGCGGCGGGGCAGTATCTCGGCGCGGCGGTCTATCCGCTCTACCGCACGCTCCACCGCGCCGCGGGGGAGAAGGACACCTTCTTCGCGCTCGATGCGGCGGCCTTTTCCGCCGGCGCACTCGATGCTGCCGCGCTGCAAAGCCGCGCACGCTACTGCCGCGCGCTCGAGCAGCACACCGCCGGGGACGGAACCTTCCCCGCCATGGACGCCGAAACGCTGACGAACAGCTACCCCGGCCTCGCGCAGAGCATGACGCAGGTGCTGCACGCCGCCGACGAGCAGGCAACCGAGCTGCTCAATAAGGAATAAGAGGAAACCGCCTATGAACGAAAAAAACATCCGCAACTTCTCCATCATCGCACACATTGACCACGGCAAGTCCACGCTGGCGGACCGGCTGCTGGAGGCCTGCAACGCCGTCTCCGCGCGCGAAATGGAGGACCAGATCCTCGACAATATGGACCTCGAGCGCGAGCGCGGCATCACCATCAAGGCGCGCGCCGTCACCTTCGACTACACCGCGCAGGACGGAGAGAGCTACACGCTCAACCTCATCGATACCCCCGGACATGTGGACTTCAACTACGAGGTCTCGCGCTCCCTCGCCGCCTGTGAGGGCGCGCTGCTCATCGTCGACGCCTCGCAGGGTATCGAGGCGCAGACGCTCGCCAACACCTATCTTGCCATGGAGCATGACCTTGAGATCCGCCCCGTCATCAACAAGATCGACCTGCCCGCCGCCGACCCCAAGCGCGTGAAGGAGGAGATCGAGAACATCCTCGCCATCCCCGCCGAGGACGCACCGGAAATTTCCGCCAAGCTGGGCTTGAACATCGATGCGGTGCTCGAGGACATCGTCCACAACCTCCCTGCGCCCAAGGGCGACCCGAACGCCCCGCTCAAGGCGCTGATCTTCGACAGCTATTACGACGCCTACCGCGGCGTCATCGTCTATATGCGCCTCAAGGATGGTACGCTCCGCCCCGGCATGGAGATCAGGATGATGGCGACCGGCGCGACCTTCAAGGTGCTCGAATGCGGCCTCATGCGCCCGCTCGGTCTGGAGCCTGCCAAGCAATTAGAGGCCGGTCAGGTCGGCTACTTCACCGCCAGCATCAAGGATGTCCACGAAACGCAGATCGGCGATACCGTGACGGGCGTGGAAAATCCCGCGAGCGAACCGCTCCCCGGCTACCGCAAGGTGCGCTCGATGGTCTACTGCGGCATCTACACCGAGGACGGCAGCAAGTACCCCGACCTGCGCGACGCGCTCGAAAAGCTCCAGCTCAACGACGCCTCGCTGACCTTCGAGCCGGAAAGCTCGGTCGCTCTCGGCTTCGGCTTCCGCTGCGGCTTCCTTGGGATGCTGCACATGGAGGTCATTCAGGAGCGCCTTGAGCGCGAATTTGACCTCGACCTCGTCACCACGCTCCCAAGCGTCATCTACGAGGTCTACAAGACCGACGGCACGATGGTGCGCGTGGACAATCCGCACAACTACCCCGACCCGAGCGTCATCGAGCACGCGGAGGAGCCCTACGTCAAGGTCACCATCGTCAGCCCGCCCGACTACGTCGGCAACATCATGCCCATGTGTCAGGAGCGCCGCGGCGAATTTAAGGATATGCAGTACCTCGACACCTTCCTCGTCGAGCTGCACTATGAAATGCCGCTCAACGAGATCATCTACGATTTCTTCGACGCGCTCAAGGCCAACACCAAGGGCTACGCCTCGCTTGACTACGAGCTTTCCGGCTACCGCCGCAGCGAGCTGGTGAAGGTCGATATGCTGCTCAACGGCGATCAGGTCGACGCGCTGAGCTTCATCGCGCACAAGGATAAGGCCTATCCCCGTGCGCGCCGCCTGTGCGAAAAGCTCAAGGACAACATTCCCCGCCAGCTCTTCGAGGTGCCGGTGCAGGCCGCCATCGGCGGGCGCATCATCGCGCGCGAGACCGTCAAGGCCATGCGCAAGGATGTTCTGGCCAAGTGCTACGGCGGCGACATCACGCGCAAGAAAAAGCTGCTGGAGAAGCAGAAGGAAGGAAAGAAGAAGATGCGCAGCCTCGGCACCGTGCAGGTGCCGACCGAGGCGTTTCTCGCCGTCCTCAAGCTGGACGAATAAAAAGGAGGCATTTTTATGCTCTTGGACCATTATGTCAGCGCCATGCCCTGCTGGAAGGGCCGCGTGGACAGCGACACCGACTACGACGCCTTCCGCTGGCACCAGTGGGTGCAGCCCCTCGACCTCAACGACGGCGGCGCGCCGTTCGCGGGCGCGCTCGGCTTCGCCTTCGTCGGCTTTTGCAGCGACAAGGGCGTCGCGCGCAACAAGGGCCGCACCGGCACGGCGCTTGCGCCGGACTTTGTGCGCGGCCAGCTCTCAAACCTGCCCTGCACCTTCTCACAGGAGGTCAGGCTCTTCGACGCGGGCGACATCGTCTGCGACGAAATTTCCCTCGAGGAGGGCCAGCGCGAGCTGGGACTTGCAGTCGAGGAAATTCTCCGCCGTGGTCTCTTCCCCATCGTGCTCGGCGGCGGGCACGAGACCACCTTCGGCCATTTTCAGGGCCAGCACAGCTTCCTCAAAGGCAAAGGCAGAACGCCTGAGCTTGGCATCGTGAACTTCGACGCGCACTTTGATCTGCGCCCCTACGACATGGGCAACTCGTCGGGCACGATGTTCCGCCAGATGGCGGACCTCTGCCGCACCGAGGGCACGCCCTACCACTACTTCCCCATCGGCATCCAGCAGCACAGCAACACCGTAAGCCTTTTCAAAAAGGCGGAGGAGCTGGGTGTGGACTATGTGCTCGCCAAGGAAATTCAGGGCGCGAACATGGAGTCCATTTTAGAGCGCATGGACACCTTCCTCTACCGCTGCCGCGACGCCTACATCACCGTCTGTACCGACGTCTTTTCCTCAGCCTTCGCGCCCGGCGTCAGCGCGCCTCAGTCGCTCGGCCTCGACCCCGAGGTCGTGCTGCCGCTTTTAAAGCACGTGCTGCGCACGCGCAAGGTGCGCGGCTTCGACATCTGCGAGATCTCCCCCCGCTTCGATCAGGACAACACCACCGCCAACCTCGGCGCGGTCATCATCTTCGCGGTCGTCAACACGCTCTGCCGCATGAACGGGCTGGAATATTCCGCCGACTGAATGGAAAAAAGAGGCGAAAGCACACGCTTTCGCCTCTTTTCATATCCCGTTTTTAGAAAAACAGCGGGCCGTCGTCGTTGTCGATGTAGCGGTCGTTGCGCGCGCCCCTGCGCACGAGCCGCAGCGACACCGTGAACAGCACCAGCACGAATATGAGGAACATCCACTCGCAGTTGGGGTCCTCCATCGTGGCGATGAAGTCGTAGGCGCCGTGCAGCAGCGCCGGCAGCAGCACCGCCGCCCTGCGGCAGCGCCTGGAGCGCACAAAATCGCCGTCGCTTTCATAGCCCCTGGCGCGGCCGTAGTACACGCCCATGAACACACCGAAACAGGCGTGTCCCGGTACGGCGGTCACCGCGCGCACGAGCGCGGTCCCGAGGCCGTACATCGCAACATAACCGAGGTTTTCCCACAGCGCGAAGCCGAGCGAAACGAACACGGCGTACACCACGCCGTCAAACTGGCAGTTGAATGCGTCGGAGCGCCAGGTTCGGCGCTTGAGCAGGAAATACTTCGCGCCCTCCTCAGAGAAGGCGACGATGCCGAAGTACATGATGATGTTATAGGGCAGCGAGTTTTCCGCGTACACGCCGTCGAGCAGCGCCGAGCCGAGCCCCTCGAGCAGCATGGCGAGCACTGTGGCGAACACGCCGCGCAGCACGAGCGACAAAAGCAGCCCCGTCGGCTCCGGCTCCAGCCGATCGGCACGATAGACCTTCATCAGCAGAAATACCGCCGGCACGACCGCCGCGGCGATCAGAATGGGGTTCATGTAGAAAAAATACATACAGCACCTCCCAGACGCTTGCTTGCAAGCATGATACGACATTTTTCACCGTTTGGCAACGCCCACGCCAAAATTTTCCGGCGCGGCTTGCCGCAGCACGGCAAAGGGCGTATAATGAGGAAAATTTTCAAGCCGAAGGAGACGACCATGACACAGCTTTTGTTTGTCGATGCCTGCGTGCGGGGGACGGCGTCCCGCACCCGCGCCCTCGCCGAGCGCTTTCTCAGCGCCTATGCCGCCGCGCACCCCTCTAATCCCATCGTCCGACGCGACCTGATGCGCGACCGGCTTGAGCCGCAGTATCCCGAGCTGCTCGACCGACGCGACGCACTGGCGGCGGCGGGAAAGCTCGACGACCCGATATTCGACAACGCCCGGCAGTTTGCCCGCGCGGACCGCATCGTGCTCGCCGCGCCGTTCTGGGAGCTGTCCTTCCCCGCGATCTTAAAAATTTACCTCGAGCGCGTCTCCATGCGCGGCATCACCTTCGGCTATGAGGCGGGCGGGCTTGTCGGCCGCTGCCGCGCGGAAAAGCTGCTGCTCATCACCACGCGCGGCGGGGACTACTCCCTGCCGGAAACGGAGTGGATGGAGATGGGCGCACGCCAGCTCAAGGCGCTTTGCGCGATGTTCGGCATCCCAAAGTTTGAGCTGCTCTGCGCCGAGGGTCTGGACGATGAGCGTGTGGATGTACGCGCTCGCATGGAAGAGGCATTTGCGCACGCCGACGCGCTGGGAAAGTCGTTTTAAAGCGGATCAAAGGAGAGAAGAAGGATACCTTCTTCTCTCTTTTTTGTCATGGTTCCGTCTTGATTTTTCCCGCCCGTGCATTTTTCCGATATTCCGTTGGCAGCACGCCGCAGGCTTTTCGGAACTCGGCGGAAAATTTGCTCGCGCTCTCATAGCCCACCGCCGCGGCGATCTCCGCCATGCTCGCGTCCGTCTCGCGCAGCAGCGCGGCGGCGCGCTCCATGCGGTGCTCGCGGATATGCGCGGCGATGGAGCGGCCGTACACCGCCTTAAAGACCTCCTTCATCGTGGAGGGGTTCATCAGAAAGCGCCGCGACAGCTCGTCGATGGTGATGCGGCTGGCAAGGTCCTCCGTCAGCGCGTCGTGGACGCGGCGGATGGTCTCGACCTGTCCGGCGCTGTACCCTCGCGCTCCCGCGCCGACATTTTTGTCGAGCGGCGGCAGATGCGGCGCAGCGGCGGCCTCCCCCGTCTCGGGGCAGGCGATCTCCATCGTGCGCTCGATCATGCGGTGCAAAAGCTGCGCCTGCTCGCTCTCGGCGGCCTTATAGTAAACCTCCTTGCCCGCGCGGCGGCTGACGATCAGTCCGCTCTCGCGCAGCTGCCTCAGGTGGTGCGAGAGCGCGGGCGGACTCATGCCCATCAACGCCGCAAGATCGACCACGCACTCCTCGCAGTGGCACAAAAGCCAGAAAAGACGCACGCGGCTTGCATCGGAAAGCTGGCGGAATATCAGCGCGACGATTTGGAAATGCTCGATCTTATTGAGCTGCTCGCCCAATCCCTCCATACGCGCGGCGTCCTCATGCCGATGCGGAAGAACGAATGGCTCCATCTCTCCTGCTCCTTTCCAGTCCAAATCGCCCGATCGGCAGGACTTTTCGCCCGTTCGGCAGAGAACGCGGCAAAGTCCTTGACTTTTTCGGGCATCCTCAGTATAGTACGCTCATAAGAATTAAACAAGTGCTTAATTGTTGAAGCAGCAAAAAAGAAAGGGGCATTTGCCATGAAAAAGACCTATTCGATCGAAGTGGACTGCGCCAACTGCGCGAACCTGATGGAGGACGCCGCAAAGAAGACGGAGGGCGTCGCGGACGCGGCGGTCAACTTCATGATGCAGAAGATGACGGTGGAATTTTCCGACGGTCAGGACCCCAAGACTGTGATGCGCGCCGTGCTCAAAAGCTGCAAAAAGGTCGAGGACGACTGCGAGATATACTTCTGAGCCCCGCACAGGCTTCTACGGAGGTTTCTATGACGAAAAAACAGAAAAAGATGCTCTATCGCATCTTGTCCGCGGCAGCGTTGTTCTTGGCAGCACGGCTCCTGCCCCTGCCCGCAATCGTTTCCGCCGTGCTCTACCTCGCCGCCTACCTGACGGTCGGCTATGACATTCTCCGCAAGGCATGGCGAGGCATCCGCAACCGGCAGGTCTTTGATGAAAACTTCCTCATGGCGGTCGCCACGATCGGCGCCATCGCGCTTGCGCTCTATGAAAAAAGCGGCGACTACGCCGAGGCGGTCGCGGTCATGCTCTTCTATCAGATCGGCGAGCTGTTCCAAAGCTGCGCGGTCGGAAGATCCCGCCGCAGCATCACCGCGCTCATGGACATTCGCCCCGACTACGCAAACATCGAGCGGGACGGGAAGCTTGAGCAGGTCGACCCCGACGAGGTCGCCGTCGGTACGCTCATCATCGTCCAGCCGGGCGAAAAGGTACCCATCGACGGCGTGGTGGAGGATGGCGAGTCCACGCTCAATACCGCCGCGCTCACGGGCGAGAGCCTGCCGCGCGATGTGAAGACTGGCGACGAGATCATCAGCGGCTGCATCAACATGACGGGCGTTTTGAAGGTCCGCACGACGAAAGTCTTCGGCGAGTCCACGGTCTCAAAAATTTTGGAGCTGATGGAAAATTCCGGCAGCCACAAATCCCGCTCCGAGAGCTTTATCTCCCGCTTCGCCAGGGTCTACACTCCCGTCGTGTGTTACAGCGCCCTCGCGCTTGCCGTCCTGCCGCCGCTCGTGCTGACGCTCAGCGGCGCGGACGCAAATTGGGGCACTTGGCTCTACCGCGCGCTGACCTTCCTTGTTATTTCCTGCCCCTGCGCACTCGTCATCAGCATCCCCCTGAGCTTCTTCGCCGGTCTTGGCGGTGCGGGAAAGGAGGGCGTTCTGATCAAAGGTTCAAACTATCTTGAGGCGCTCTCCCAAACGAAAACGGTCGTCTTCGATAAGACCGGCACGCTCACGCAGGGCGTTTTCGAGGTCAGCGCGGTCCACCACAGCCCTATGGCGCAGGAAAAGCTGCTCGAATACGCCGCGCTCGCCGAGTGCGCGTCCTCACACCCCATCAGCAAGAGCCTGCAAAAGGCCTGCGGCGGGGCGCTTGACCGCTCCCGCGTCACGGATATTCAGGAGCACAGCGGCCGCGGCGTGACCGCCGTGGTGGACGGCGTAGCCGTCGCCGCAGGCAACGGCAAGCTCATGGACGAGTTGGGCGTCGCGTGGCAGGCGTGCCGCAGCGTCGGCACCATCGTCCACCTCGCCGTGAACGGCGAGTACGCGGGCCACATCGTCATCTCCGACATGGAAAAGCCCCATGCCCGCGCCGCCATCGCCGCACTCCGCGCGGCAGGCGTCACCAAAACGGTCATGCTCACCGGCGACATTCAAAAGGTCGCGGAGGTCGTGGCGCGCGACCTCGGCGTCGACGAGGTCCATGCCGAGCTTCTCCCCGCGGACAAGGTCACGCAGGTCGAGGCGCTGCTCGACAATGAGCCGCAGGGCGCAAAGCTCGCCTTCGTCGGCGACGGCATCAACGACGCGCCCGTGCTCTCCCGCGCGGACATCGGCATCGCCATGGGCGCGATGGGCTCCGACGCTGCCATCGAGGCCGCCGATGTCGTGCTGATGGACGATGACCCGATGAAGCTCGCCAAGGCGATCAAAATATCCCGCAAGTGCCTGCGCATCGTGCGCGAGAATATCGTTTTCTCGCTCGGCGTCAAGCTCCTCTGCCTGCTGCTCGTCGCCCTCGGCATCGCCAATATGTGGATGGGCATTTTCGCCGACGTCGGCGTGATGGTGCTCGCGGTGCTCAACGCGATCCGCGCCCTGCGCGTGCAAAATTTGTAAACGCCCCATCTCTCCGAGAAAAAACCGGCTCCGACTTTTTCGTCGGAGCCGGTTTTTTCCCTATCCCCCCTGCGCATAGCGCATCGCACGAAAGAGCAGCGAGGCCACAAAGCCCGTCAGCGCGCCGGTGAATACCGACACAACGAGCAGAAACGGCAGGTAGACGAGCGGCGCCGCCGAGCCGAGCGTCAGCATCGCGGCGGCGACCTGCCCCGCGTTGTGCGCCGCCGCCCCGCCCACGGATACGCCGTAGACCGAAAGCCGCGGCAGAGCGTGCAGTGCGATCATCGCCAGCATGGCGCAAAGCCCGCCGAGCAGCGAAAAGATGAGTGCCGAGGCGTTGCCCGCGAAGAGCGAGCCGAGAAGGCAGCGCACCACAAGAACGGCGAGCGCGCTGGGCGCGCCGAGCGCATAGAGCGCATACACCGTCACGATGTTCGCAAGCCCCAGCTTGACGCCCGGCAGGGGGATCACAAGCGCGAGAGGGAAAAAGCTTTCCATGTAAGAGAGCGCCAGCGCCAGCGCGGCGAGCACCGCGCAGGTCGTGAGCGTTTTGGTCGAAAATTTCATGCCGCGCCTCCTAACCCGTCACAAGGTCGTAGTCGGGGGCAGCGCCGACCAGCTCGATGACGATGCGCGCGGGCAGGCACACGATGCTCTGCCCCGCGCGGGAGATCGCGCCGGAGTGGACACAGTCCTGCCCCGGGCAGTCGCTCTCCGCCACGGCGAGCGAGCCGTCTGCGGAAACGGCAGTGAGCCTGTGGCCGTTGCTCTCATAGGTCCGCGCGCCGAAGTCCGCGAGTGCCGCGCGGTCGAGCTCCCGCCCGTCGGCGGAGACCACCACCGTCAGCGCGCCGTCCGGCACCGCCCTTGCGGCAAGAAATGGCTTAACTGCCAGCAGCGCGGCGAGTGAGAGCACGACGAGCACCACGAGCGCGTCATAACGGTTGGGGCGCAACTCAGGCGATGACTTCATAGCGATACTCCCCCTCCTCACTCGGCGCAAAGCGCCCCGACAGTCCATCGGTATAGCGCACGCGGCCGTCGTCGGTCACAAAAATCAGCTCGATGCGGTTTCCTTTCTCCGCTGCGAGCGTTTCACGCAGCGCAAGGCTTTTTTCCTCGCCGAGCACAAAGCAGGCGGTGGAGAGTGCGTCGGCCCACGCACCGTCGGTACACACGACCGTCACGCTCACAAGGCCGCTTTCGGCGGGCCTGCCGGTCTTGGGGTCGAGAATGTGGTGGTAGCGCACGCCGTTTTCCTCAAAGCCGCGCTCATAGATGCCGGAGGTCACCACGAAGGTATCCGCCGCCGTCAGCACGCCGAGAAAGCGCGACGGCTCGGCAGGGTCCTTGACCGCGATGCGCCAGTCGGAGCCGTCCGGTTTTTTACCGAGCAGCCCGACATCGCCGCCGAGGTCGATGACCGCGCTTTCGATGCCGCGCTCCGCAAGGACTGTGCGCACCCGATCGCCCGCATAGCCCTTGGCGATGCCGCCGAGGTCGAGCTGTGCGCCGTTTTGAAGCGTGATGGTATCACCGACCACCGTAATATTTTCCATCCCCACGCACGCGAGCAGCGAGGCCAGCTCCGTCTCCGTCGGCACGCGCGGCGCGTCGCCGGTGAAGTCCCATGCGTCCAGCAAGGGTGCGACGGTGGGGTCGAAGGCCCCATCCGAGAGCGCGCCGACGCGCAGCGCCGCATCGGTGAGCGCGGCAAGCTCCGCGTCCTCGGCTCTGCCGTCGCGGTTGAGCGCGCTCACAAGGCTCGATTCCTTGTGGCGGTCGAGCTTCGCGTCGAGCGCGAGCAGCGTTTCCTCCGCCGCGTCGAGCGCGGCGGCGCTGCTTTCACCGTAGGCGGTGAGCGTCATCACCGTGTCCATCGTGTAGACCGTGCGCGTCTCGCCCGGCACTTCTTTCCCCCCGCCGCAGGCGGCGAGGGACAGCACAAGCGCCGCCGCGAGAAAAATCATCAAAATGCGTCTTGCCATGGTTCCTCCGAAAATCGGTCTGTCGGCGCGCTTGCGGCAAGCACAGCGGCCATGTCGAAGGCCCCGCCGCACAGCGGGGCCTTGCATTGTTCTCGATCAGCAGTCGGTCATCATGCGGATGATCTCCTTGTCGGTCTCCCGCATCCCGACGCGGCCGAGGCGGCCGAAGCTCTCGATGGACTTCTCCACGCCCTTGCGCACCAGCCCGTCGCCCCCGTAAAACTGCTGGCCGGCGCGGTACATCTCGTAGCCGAGGATGCCCGCGTCCACCGCCATGGCGATCTTGCCCGCACAGGAGGATTTCGCGCCGTCGCACACGATGCCCGAGGTGATGGCGAGCGCGTTGACGATGGTGTGCGCGACCTCGTTGTAGCCGCCGCCGTGGAGCCACGCGATGCCCGCGCCGGCGCCCGCGCCCGCGCTCACCGCGCCGCAGTAGGCGGAAAGGCGGCCGATCCCCGTCTTTTCATGCAGCGTGACGAGATTGGACACCAGCAGCGCGCGCAGAAGCTCATCCTCGCTCGTGCCCAGCGCGCGGGCGTATTCGATGACCGGCAGCGAGGCGGTCATGCCCTGATTGCCGCTTCCGGAATTGATGACGACCGGCAGCTCGCAGCCGTTCATGCGCGCGTCGCTGCCTGCGGCGGCACGCGCCTTGGCGCGTGTGCGCACATCGTCGCCCTGCGTGAGCAGGACCTTGCCGATATTCGCACCCCAGTCGCCGCGCAGACCCTCGTCCGCGATGGCGCTGTTGCACGCGATCTGGCGCTCGAGCACCTCGCGCACATCGTCAAGCTCGCAGGTCGCGGCAAACTCGCAGATACCCTCGACCGTCATGGCAGAGGGATCGGCTCCGGCGCTGCCCGCGGCATGGTCGATCTCCGGCAGGGGGCGGCTTTCCAGCACCGCGCCGTCGCGCTCGATGAGCACAAGGTTCGTGTGCTCCTGCACGGCGCGCACGCGGGCCGTATGCCCGCCCGCCCCGACGCTCACGGTAATATCCAGCAGGTAGTCCGTTTCGGCGGGGAGCATTTCGATCGGCGTTTTCTCCAGATACTCGCCCAGCCGCGCCTTCGCCGCCTCGGAGACCGCGGAGATCACCTGCAATCCCGCCGTTTCGTCGCCGCCGAGGATGCCGATGGCGGCGGCGGCGGCGATGCCGCGCCGCCCGTCCGTATTCGGCACGACCACACTCTTGACATTCTTGATGATGTTGCCGCTGCTCTCGATCCGCACCCATTCGGGCAGCGCGCCGAGCGCGGCGCGGGCCACGGCGGCGCAGTAGGCAATGGCGATCGGCTCGGTGCAGCCCATCGCGCAGACCAGCTCGCGTCGCAGGATCTCAACATAATTGCGGTAGGTGGGGGAATTGCGGTCCATGATCATCTCTCCTTTCGTGTCGCGCGTTACGCCTCCGGCGTCATCACGCCGCGCTCCGTGATGTAGAGCGTGCAGCGGCGGTCATGCTCCTCGGTGGGAACGGCCTCGCTCATGAGCTTTTCGCGGCAGATGAGGCAGGTCGGGCAGGCAAGGCGCGGCAGCAGGCGGTCATAATACCCGCCGCCCTGTCCGAGCCGGCGGCCCCTGCGGTCAAAGGACAGGCAGGGCACCACGGCAAAGTCGATGTCCTCGGGCGTCACGAGCGCGCAGTCCGCCTTCGGCTCTGAAATGCTGTACATTCCCGGCACGAGGTCGTCCATCGACTGCACCACGCACAGGTCGAGCGCGTGCTCGGCGGCACAGCGGGGCAGAACGAGCGTCTTGCCGTCGGCAAGGGCCTCGCGCAGCAAAAGTGTGGTGTCGATCTCCTTTTCGGTACCTGCAAAGGCGAACACGACCTTCGCGGCCTTGTATTCCTCCCGCGCGAGTACATGGCGGCAGATGGCCTCGGAGCTCTCCGCCTTGTAGGTGGGGTCGAGCGTGCGCTCGCTTTTGCGGATAAAGCTGCGCAGCGCCTTCTTTTCTTCGATAACGGACATGGGGCTTTCCTCCGGTCAAGTAAAATTTCCTTGCTCCTATCGTAGCAGAAAGCGAAGAAAATAGCAAGGCGGCGAAAAAAGAAAATCCACGGCACAAAGACACTTGGGAAAAGAAATTGACAGCCCAAATTTTGTTTGCTATGCTGATAGGGAAAAATCCGGCGCAGTGCGCCGGCATGAGGAGGAAACCGGTATGGCCATGTTATTGAAGGGGGCCGACGCCGCCAAGGCGCTGACCGAGAAGCTGCACGAAGAGGCCGAGGCGCTCAAGGCGCGCGGCGTGGAGCCCTGCCTTGCCATTTTGCGCGTGGGTGCGCGCGAGGACGACCTTTCCTATGAGCGCGGTGCGCTCAAGCGCTGCGAAAAGGTCGGCATCTCCGTTCGTCAGGTCGTATTGCCCGAGGATGTCGGCCAGCAGGAGCTGCTGGACAATATCCGCTCGCTCAACGAGGACGAGAGCGTCCACGGCGTGCTGATGTTCCGCCCGCTGCCCAAGCACCTTGACGACGAGGCCGCCCGCGCGGCGCTCGACCCCAAAAAGGACATGGACGGCATCACCGACGGCTCGCTCGCCGCGGTCTACGCCGGCACGAACGGCGGCTATCCGCCCTGCACCGCCGCCGCCTGCGTGGCGCTTTTGAAGCACTATAACATTCCCATCAAGGGCAAGCGCGTGGTTGTCATCGGCCGCAGCCTCGTCATCGGCAAGCCCGTTTCCATGCTGCTGCTCGCCGAGCACGCCACCGTGACCATCTGCCACAGCCGCAGCGAAAACCTGCCCACCATCTGCCGCGAGGCGGACATTCTCGTCGTCGCCGCCGGCAAGGCCGGCATGGTCGGCGCCGAGAGCGTGCGCGCGGGTCAGGTCGTGCTGGATGTAGGCATCCATGTCGGCGCGGACGGCAATCTCTGCGGCGACACCCGCTTTGCCGAGGTCGAGCCGGTCGTGGAGGCCATCACGCCCGTCCCCGGCGGCGTCGGCGCGGTCACGACCGCCATCCTTGCGAGCCATGTCATCGAGGCGGCAAAGAGAAGCTGAGCAAAAAGAGAAGATCAGGCAAGAAACGGCGGCGCTTCACGCGCCGCCGTTTCCCTTTGCTTGCCATCGGTGATACACTGTCTCTATATAAAGAATAGGGAGACACGACCATGCGTAAATCCATCAAACGAAACCTTGCCTACGACGATCAGAAGGACCTTTACTATGTCACGATGCACTACGGGATGCGGCTCGACGGCTCGCGCGACCGCTGTGTGCGCACCTTCCGGCGGCTTGACGACGCGGAGGACGCGCTGGCGGAATTTCTGCGTCTGCGTGCGCTCAAGCGGACGCGCCACGGCGGCGAGGTCATCCTCGGCGACTGGCTGGAGGTCTGGCTGCGGGACTTCATCTGCCCGAACCGCGAGGCGACCACGGTACACGGCTACGAGAACATCATCCGGCTCCACCTCGTCCCCTCGCTCGGCGCGCTGAAGCTGCCGGAGCTGACGCCCGCGCTGTTCCAGCGCTACTATGCGGAGCTGCTGGACAAGGGCCTGTCGCACAACACCGTGCGCAAGCACCATGTCCTGCTGCACACGGCGCTCGAGGCCGCCGTGCGGCAGGGGCTTTTGCGCGAAAATGTGACGCGCCTCGTCACGCCGCCGACCAGAGAGCTGCCGAGCCACCGCTACTACGACCCCGCACAGCTGCGCGAGCTGTTTGCGCGCTGTGCGGGTACGGAGATCGAGCCGGCGGTCAAGCTGGCGGGCTATCTGGGGCTGCGGCGCAGCGAGATCTGCGGACTCAAGTGGCGCAGCGTAGACCTTGCCGCCAAGATCGTTACCGTCCGCGAGGTGCGGACCTCCGTGGGCGGCACGGCCATCGAGAAAAGGCCGAAGTCCTACTCCTCCGTGCGGCGGCTGTGCTACGAGGGCGTGAGCGATCTGGAGGCCCTTCTCACGCGCCTGCACGCCGACTGGGAGCGCGGGCGGCGCGAACACGGCGCGGTCTACAATCCCGAGGGCTATGTGGCCGTCACGGAGCAGGGGAAGCCCTGGAACCCGAACCGCCTCGGCACGCGCGTGGCGGCCTTCGTGGCGGAAAACGGCCTGCCGCCGATCTCGCTCCACGGTCTGCGCCACAGCTTCGCAAGCGTCGCCAACAGCCGCAGCGTGCCGATGTTCACCATCTCCAAGGCACTCGGCCACAGCTCGACGAGCATCACGAGCGAGGTCTACACACACCTTTTCGATGAAACGGTGCAGGGCGTGGTCAGCGTGGTGGCGGACGCCATCGGGCGGCGCGCCTAAAGCAGCGTCTCAATGTCAAAAAGCGATGAGAGCACCGCCCAGTTCTGCGGGAAGCCGCGCGCGAGGCTCCAGTACCCCACGCCCTGCAAGCCGTACTCCTCCGCAAGGCGCAGCTTTGCCTCAATGCTGCGCGCGTCCTCAAACCAGACGACATGCTCACGCCCGCCGCGGTCGGTATAGTAATAGCAGGGCGCCTGCGCACGCTCGTCGTATTGGATAGAGACATCATAGCGCAGCGCCCGCTCGACCGCCTGCACGGGCGAGAGCGACTCGGCGCGCGTTTCGCCGCGCGTGAAGGGCAGCGTCCAGTCGTAGCCGTAGAGCGGGATGCCCATGAAGATCTTCTCCGGCGCAATGACGGACACGGCGTAGTCCAGCACGGCGCGCACCTGCGGCAGCGGCGCGACCGCCATCGGCGGGCCGTAGGTGTAGCCCCACTCGTAGGTCATCAGAAATACCGCGTCCGCCGCCGCGCCGAGCAGCGCGTAGTCGTGCGCCTCGTAAAGAAGCCCCCGCTGCGCGGCGCTCGTTTTCGGCGCGAGCGCGGCGATGACCGGGCAGCCGACCATCCCGAGCGCATCGCGCAGACGCGCGACGAAGGCGGCATAGGCCTCGCGCTGCTCGGGCAGGACATACTCAAAGTCCACATCCAGGCCGAAATAGTGCTTTGCCTGCACAGTGTCGAGAACACTTTGCACAAGGGCGTCCTGCGCGTCCGCGCTCTCTAAAACCAGCGTGGAGCGAGAGCTGTCGAAACGCCCATCCTCCGTGAGCGAGGAGAGGTGCATGAGCGAGGCGGTGCGATACTGCCCCGCGGCAGCGAGCAGCCATTCGTCCGACGGCGGCAGGAGCGTGCCGTCGCTGTTGATGCCGTAGGTGAAGGGCGTAAGGTAGGTGAGATAGGGCAGCGCGGCGTCGAGCAGTCCGCCGCGGATGAAGGGGTAGGCGTAGGCGTTGACCGCCAGCGTGCGCGAGGGCGCGTCGTCGTAGGAGATAACGAGCGTCTGCCCCGGATAGAGCGCGCTGCGCCCGCCGAGGGCAAAATTGTTCTGATAGAGCGTCCGCACGCTCAGTCCGTAGCGCAGGGCGATGGAATAGACGCTCTCACCGAGCGCGACCGTGTGCAGCTCACGCGGATGGCGGATCACCAGCGTCTGCCCGACGGCGAGCGGAGAATACGGTGCGACGCCGTTCAGCCCGGCAACGATCCCCGCCGCTACGCCATACTGCGCGGCGACGGCGCGCAGATCCTCGCCCGCGCGTACCACATGAATGTTCAAGCATATCACCTCGCCCCAGCCTATGCGCGCTCCGCGCGGATTTTTCCTTGCAATGCGCGGTGGGGGCGGCTATAATAAGGACAAGCAAAATGGGAGAGGAGCGATCACCATGGAAAAATCCAAGGTTTACTTCACCGACCTGCGCGTGCCGGAGGGCAAGAGTGCGCTCGCCAAGCTTGAGCGCCTGCTCGATCAGGCAGGCTTTGATCAAATCGACTTCGACGGCAAATTCGTCGCCATCAAGATCCACTTCGGCGAGCCGGGCAACCTGAGCTTTCTGCGCCCGAACTGGGCGCGCGTCGTGGCGGACGCGGTCAAGCGCCGCGGCGGCAAGCCGTTTCTGACCGACTGCAACACGCTCTACGCCGGCCGCCGCAAAAATGCGCTCGAGCACCTTGAGAGCGCGGAGGAGAACGGCTTTTCTCCGCTCTCGACAGGCTGCCAGCTCATCATCGCCGACGGACTGAAGGGTACAGACGAGGCGCTCGTCCCGCTTGAGGGAACCACCTATGTGAAGGAGGCCAAGATCGGCCGCGCCATCATGGACACGGACATCATCATCAGCCTTTCCCACTTCAAGGGCCACGAGGCCACCGGCTTCGGCGGCGCAATGAAGAACCTCGGCATGGGCTGCGGCAGCCGCGCGGGCAAGATGGAACAGCATAACGCCGGCAAGCCCGAGGTCAAGGAGAAAAAGTGCCGCGCCTGCCATGCCTGCGCGAAAAGCTGCGGGCAGGATGCCATTGACTTTGCGAGCGGCAAGGCCCACATCGACCACGAAAAGTGCGTCGGCTGCGGCCGCTGCCTCGGCGCGTGCAACTTCGATGCCATCTTCAACCCCAACGACGACACGCTCGAGGCGCTGTGCATGAAGATGGCGGAGTACACGCTCGCCGTGGTCAAAGACCGCCCGCACTTCCATATCTCCATCGCCAAGGACATCTCGCCGTTCTGCGACTGCTACGGCGGCAACGATGTGCCCATCCTCCCCGATGTCGGTATGTTCGCAAGCTTCGACCCCGTGGCCATCGATCAGGCGGCAGCGGACAAGTGCAACGCGCAAAAGCCCATGGCCGACAGCTATCTGAGCGACATGATCCACGCGCACCACGGCGACGACCACGACCATTTCTGCGTCATGCACCCGGGCACGAACTGGGAAGTCACGCTCGAACACGCCGAGCGCCTCGGCGTCGGCACGCGCAGCTATGAGCTGGTCGAAGTCAAGTAAGAAAAGAAGGAGCCTTTTTTCATGCCTACCCCCAGAGTTGCCGCCATCCACGACATGTCCGGTTTCGGCCGCTGCTCACTGACCGTCGCCATTCCGATTCTGAGCGCGATGGGCGTGCAGTGCTGTCCGCTGCCGACTGCCTACCTTTCCACGCACACCGGCGGCTTTACAGGCTATACCTTTTTGGATATGACCGACGCGCTGCCCGCGACGACCGCGCACTGGGCGGAGCTGGGCATCCACTTCGATGCCGTCTACACCGGCTTTATGGGCAGCGAGGCGCAGATGGACCTTGTGGCGGACTTCGTGCGCACCTTCCGCCGCGACGCCTCGACGCTTTTCATCTGCGATCCTGTGATGGGCGACCACGGCAAAATTTACAAGACCTATACCCCCGCCATGTGCGCGGGCATGACGCGCCTCGCGGCGCTGGCGGATGTGGTGGTGCCGAACCTCACCGAGGCAGCGGTGCTGCTCGGCGAGGATTACTCCTTCGGCGCGCAGACGCACGACGAGGCGGGCTGCCGCAGGACCGTCGAGCGCCTGAGCCTCGGCGGGAAACGCAGCGTGGTGCTCACGGGCGTGACGCTCCGTAAGGGCGAGATCGGCGCGTGTCTCTTCGACCGCGAGCGCGGGGAAACAGAGTTTTTGTTCGACGAATTCGTCGGCAAGGAGTTTCACGGCACGGGCGACCTGTTCGCGAGCGTGCTCACCGGCGCGCTGGTTCGGGGCAAGGGCTTGCACAGCGCCGTGCAACTGGCCGAATCCTTTGTGCGCGAATGTGCGCTCCACACGATGCCGCAGAAGATCCCCTCGCGCGAGGGCGTGGACTTCGAGCCGCTCCTCTGGAAGCTGCACGAGGGGCTGTGAGAGAAAAAAGAGGATGTTTCACGGGAAACATCCTCTTTTTTGACGCGCTTTCCGGTGCCTCCCCCGCGGCATGGCGAAGAGGCGATCCTTGCCTCCAAAAGCCCATTGTGCAAAATGACAGGAGAAATTGTCCTTGTGAGAAGAACAAAGAATGATAGAAAAAGTCAATAAATAGAAAATAGTCCGTTCACAGCGGACAAATGCGTGTAAAATCGCCTCCACCCCGCGGAGGAGTCGGAGGAATTCGATTAAAAAAACTGACAGATTGGACGCTTGAATTTTTTTCAAAGGTTCGATAGAATAAGCAAATAACAGGGCAGCGATGCCCCGTTTGCCGCTTTTTGCGGCAGAAAGTCAGGAGGATATGAATATGAAGAAAATTCTTGCACTCGTTCTTGCGCTCGCAATGGCGCTCGCAATGGTCGCCTGCGGCGACAAGGGCGGCGAACCGCAGGGGGACGGCACGCCCAACACCACCGGCGAAGAGAAGGTCGTGAAGATCGGCGTCTTCGAGCCGCTCACCGGCGACAACGGCGCCGGCGGCAAGCAGGAGGTGCTGGGTATGCAGTATGGCAACTATGTCCAGCCCACCGTCGACATCAACGGCGAGACCTACAAGGTCCAGCTGGAGGTCGTCGATAACCGCACCGCAGCCGAGAACGGCCCGTCCGCGGCCGCTGAGCTGGTCAACAAGGGTGTGAGCATCGTGCTCGGCTCCTACGGCTCCGGCGTGTCCATGGCCGGCGGCACCGTGTTCGCTGAGGCCGGCGTGCCCGCCATCGGCGTCACCTGCACCAACCCGCAGGTCACTTCCGACTGCGATGTCTACTTCCGCATCTGCTTCCTCGATCCCTTCCAGGGCACCGTTCTTGCGAACTATGCCTACAAGGAGCTGGGCGTCGACACCGCTTATCTGCTCGGTATGCTCGGCAGCGACTACGATCAGGGCTTGATCTACTACTTCACGCAGGCCTTTGAGAAGCTCGGCGGCAAGGTCGTTGCCGAGAACTTCCCCGAGGGCAATGCCAACTTCGTTTCCTACATCAACAACGCCAAGGCTGCCAACGCCGGCGTCATTTTCTCCCCCGTCTCCATCAACTATGCGCAGCTGATCGTTGAGGCCGCCGCCGCGCAGAAGTTCGAGGGCACAATCCTCGGCGGCGACACGCTCGACAGCAACATGGTCGTTGAGGCCGCCAAGGGCAAGGATGTCGATGTTAAGATCACGACCTTCTATCAGGAGGGTGGTAATCCCGAGTTCGATGCCGGCATCAAGGAGTGGATCAATGCCAACGCCGACGCCAAGACCAACAACGGCGGCAACGACATGGTCTCCGCCGTCACTGTCATGGGCTACGACGCTTACTTCACCGCGCTCGAGGCCATCAAGGCTGCCGGCAGCACCACGCCCGCCGACATCCTCGCCGCTCTGCCCGGCGTGACCTATTCCGGCGTGTCCGGCGAGATCTCCTTCAACGACATCGGCGACGCCAACCGCGACGCAGCCTACATCAAGACCGCCAACACCGAGACCGGTGCGTGGGACTTCGTGAAGATCCAGGGCATTGACTGAGAAAAGCCCAAAAATCTCTCCACAAGCAGCAAACTTGGCGGGGCCTTCGCCCCGCCAAGTTTTCCCCGTTTTCCGCTTTCCTCTGATATCCTACCAACAGGAGGTTTTCCATGCAGGGAATTTTACCGTATCTGATCAACGGTGTCTCTGTGGGAGGTCAGTACGCGCTCATTGCCATCGGCTACACGCTGGTCTACGGCATTCTGCGCCTCATTAACTTCGCCCACGGCGATGTCTTTATGGTGGCGGGCCTCATCATGGTCTACACCACCGCATCCATGCCCATGTACATTTCGATCCCGCTGGTGCTGATCTTTACCGTCATTCTCGGCTTTGCCATCGAGCGGCTGGCCTATAAGCCGCTGCGCACGGCGCCGCGCATGTCGCTGATGATCAGCGCCATCGGTGTGAGCTACCTCATTCAGAACCTTGCGTTCTATCTGACCGGCGGCCTTCCCCAGCCGGTCAAGACGCCCATTCCGTGGATCTCCGACACCGTGACGCTCTTCGGCGCGTCCACCAAGCGCGTCACGGTCGTGACGCCTCTTCTGACCGTCGCGCTCGTTTTCGTGCTCGTCGCGCTGATCAAAAAGACGAAGATCGGCATGGGTATGCGCGCGGCCGCCAAGGACTTTGAGACCGCGCAGCTCATGGGCGTGAAGATCAACTCCGTCATCTCGATGACCTTCGTCATCGGCTCGTTCCTCGCCGCGGTCGGCGCGATGCTCTACTTCACCAACTATCCCACGGTGGCCATCACCTCCGGCGGTATGCCGGGATTGAAGGCCTTCGTCGCGGCGGTGTTCGGCGGCATCGGCTCCATTCCCGGCGCGGTGGTCGGCGCTTTCCTCATCGGCCTTTGCGAAGAGATCATCAAGGGCCTCGGCCAGTCCACCTTCTCCGACGCATTCACCTTCGCGCTGCTGATCATTGTGCTGTGCGTCAAGCCGACGGGCCTGTTTGGCGAGAAGGTCACGGACAAGGTGTAAGGAGGGGTGAAGATGAAAAAGAAAACGATCGGCAAAGAGTATCTCTTCACCGTGGTCATTTTGCTCGCGGCGCTGGCGGTCACGATGCTCCTCGACTCCAGGCTCCCGGGCTACCATATCGTCATCAAGGTCATCAAAAAGGCGTCGGTCTATTCCCTCGTCGCCGTTTCGATGAACCTGCTCAACGGCTTCACCGGCCTCTTTTCGCTCGGTCAGGCGGGCTTTATGCTCCTCGGCGCGTATTCCTATGCGGTGCTGTGCATCCCCGTCGACAAGCGCGCGGGCGTGTATCAGTATTTTGACGGCGGCGTCGTGAAGTTCTCCCTGCCGGAGGTCTTTGCGGGCTTCCTCGGCGACAAGGTCGGTTCGGCGGTCGGCATGATCCTCGCGCTGCTCGTCGGCGGCGTGATCGCGGCGTTTTTCGCCTATCTGATCGGTCTGCCCGTGCTGCGCCTCAAGAGCGACTATCTCGCCATCGCTACCCTCGGCTTTGCCGAGATCATGCGCACCATCATCCAGTGGAACGCCATCGGCCCGCTGACCAATGCCTCGAACCTTTTGAAGGGCTATCCCGACTTCGGCAGCGCGACCGCGTATCTGCTGCTCATCGGGGTGTTTATCGCGTGCATCGTGCTGCTGGTGAACTCCACCTACGGGCGCGCGTTCAAGGCCATCCGCGACGACGAGGTCGCCGCCGAGGCCATGGGCATCAACCTTGCCCATCACAAGCGCCTTGCTTTCGTCATCTCCTCGTTCTTCGCCGGCATCGGCGGCGGGATGCTGGCGATGTACATGGGCGCGGTGGCGGCCATGTCCTTCAAGAGCAGCATGACCTATGAAATTTTGCTGCTGGTCGTCATCGGCGGCATCGGCTCCATCACCGGCAGCGTGATGACGAGCTTCCTCTACATCGCCTCGCTCGAGTGGCTGCTGCGCGGCCTCGATACAGGCAAATTCCTCGGCATTGAGGCGCCCGGCCTCTTCAAGAACGGCTTCCGCATGGCGGTGATCTCCGTCATCATCATGGTCGTCGTGCTCTTCTTCCGCAAGGGCATCATGGGCGACCGCGAGCTGCCGGATCTTTTCCGCCGCAGGAGAAAGGGAGGGGATAAGAAATGAGTCAGAATATTCTCCGCCTTGAAAACATTACCATGCAGTTCGGCGGCGTCGTTGCCGTCGACGATTTGAGCCTTGAGGTCAATGAGGGCGAGATCGTCGCGCTCATCGGCCCCAACGGCGCGGGCAAGACCACCGCGTTCAACACCATCACGGGCGTTTACGAGCCGACGAACGGGCAGGTCAGCTTCATGGGCGAGCCGATCGTCCGCAACCACCCGCAGGGCAAGATGAAGCAGAGCTACAAGGGCAAGGAGGCCGAAAAGTTCCTCGCCTCACCCGTTCTGGACCCCACGCCCGATAAGATCACCAAGCTCGGCATGGCGCGCACCTTCCAGAATATCCGCCTGTGGAAGTCACAGTCGGTGTTCGACAATGTGCTCATCGCCAAGCACATGCTGCGCACGAGCAATGTCTTTTCCGCCACCTTCCGCCTCAACCGCGCCGAGGAAGCGCGCCAGCGCGAGGAGGTCATGGAGCTGCTGCGCATCGTCGGGCTGGAGGATGTGAAGGATGAGCTGGCGACGAGCCTGCCCTACGGCAAGCAGCGCCGACTGGAGATCGCCCGCGCGCTGGCGACCGAGCCGAAGCTCCTCATGCTCGACGAGCCGGCCGCCGGCATGAACCCGCAGGAGACCGATGAGCTCACGGAGTTCATCGGCCGCATCCGCGACGAGTTCCACATGACCATCCTGCTCATCGAACACCACATGGATCTTGTCATGGACATCTCCGACCGCATTTATGTCATCGACTTCGGCGAGCTGATCGCCACCGGCACGCCGGACGAGATCCAAAACAATCAGCGCGTCATCGACGCCTATCTGGGGGTGGAAGAGGATGCTTAAAATTCAGAACCTTGCTGTCGCCTACGGCGGCATACAGGCGCTGCGCGGCATCGACATGGAGGTGCCTGACGGCAGGATCGTCACCCTCATCGGCGCAAACGGCGCGGGCAAATCCACCACGCTGCGCACCATCTCCGGCCTCGTCAAGGCGCAGGCGGGCTCCATTCAGTACAACGGCGAGGAGCTGCTCGGCAAGCCCATCAGCTCTGTGCTTGCCGCGGGCATCGCGCAGGTCCCCGAGGGGCGGCGCGTGTTCCCCGATATGACCGTGCTTGAAAACCTCAAGATCGGCGCCTATCTGCGCACGGACAAAGCGGAGATCGAAAAGGACATCGAATGGGTCTACGAGCTCTTCCCCCGCCTGAAGGAGCGCCACTGGCAGCTTGCGGGTACGCTCTCCGGCGGCGAGCAGCAAATGCTGGCCGTCGGACGCGGGCTGATGTCCCGCCCGAAGGTGCTGATGATGGATGAGCCCTCCCTCGGCCTTGCGCCGCTGGTCGTGCAGGGCATTTTCGACATCATCCGCGAGATCAACCGCCAGGGCGTGACGATCCTGCTCATCGAGCAGAACGCGAACATGGCCCTCAAGATCGCGGACCTCGCCTATGTTCTCGAAACGGGCACCATCACCATGAGCGGCACCGGCGCAGAGCTGCTGGCGGACGAGAAGGTGAAGGAGGCCTATCTCGGCAAGAAGCGGAACAAGTGAGCGCCGAGCTGTCTTGACAGCACCCGCAAAATGACTTAGAATGGCCGTCGGCAATCATGCCGACGGCCATTTTTTCAACAGAAACAGAGGGGAATAAACATGATATACCTTGCAGTCGCGCTGAGCGCCGCGCTCGGCGGCTTTGTCCAGTCCATCACAGGTTTCGGCGCGGCGGTCGTGATGATGACCATTTTGCCGCACTTTTTTACCATGGCGGTCGCGCCATCGGTCTCAACGTCCATCTGCCTCGGCCTGACGGCCACGCTGGCGTGGAGACTGCGCAGAAAGATCGACCTGCGCATCACGCTGCCGCCGACGCTGCTCTATGCTGTGGCAAGCGTTACGGCGATCCAATTCATCGGCAAAATGGATCTGCGCGTGATGACGCTGGCGTTCGGCGTGTTTCTGATGCTGCTGGGAAGCTACTTGCTGCTGACGGAGAAAAAGAACGTGCGCGTGCGCATCACGCCGACCGTCACGGTCGTCTGCTCCCTGCTTGCCGGCGTTTGCGGGGGACTGTTCTCCATCGGCGGGCCGATCATGGCGGTCTATTACCTCGCCGTGACGAAGGACCGCGAGGAATATCTCGCCAATGCGCAGGCGAATTTCGCCGTGAACAATGTGACATCTATCACCACACGCATTTTGAATGGCTACTACACGCTTGATCTGCTGCCGCTGACCCTGCTCGGCATTGCGGGTGTCGTGTGCGGACAGCGCTTTGGACTCAATCTCGGCAGCCGTCTCAACGCCGACCAGCTCCGCCGCGTGGTGTACGCCTATGTCATCTTCTCCGGCGCCGTCACCGTCGTCCAGCAGCTGCTGTAAAAAGGCGCGGCACGCCGCGGCGGCGGTATTCCTCTGGTTTTTCACCGAACCGATGCTCGAAAGGCGCGAGCAGGCCAAGTGAAAATATGAATTTGTACGCTAAAAAGCTGTCTGCCGAAAGGCAGACGGCTTTTTCCGCGATAGGGCTTGACAAGCGTGGTTTATCCATGATAAACTCGCAGCAGAAAAAGGTTTATCTTAGATAAACCGAAAGGAGGCCGTCAATGGATGAGATCAAAATGGGCGCGGTGCAGACGCAGTTCGCCGAACTGGTTTGGAAGCACGAGCCGATCGGCTCGGGCGAGCTGGTAAAGCTGTGCGAGAAGGAGTGGGGCTGGAAGAAGCCGACGACCTACACCGTGCTGCGCAAGCTCTGCGAGCGCGGCATTTTCCAAAACGAGAGCAGCGTGGTCACCGCGCGCATGACGCGCGAGGAATACTATGCCGCGCAGGGCGAACGGCTGGTGGAGGATGCCTTTGACGGCTCGCTGCCCGCCTTTGTCGCGGCCTTCACCGCGCGCAAGGCACTTTCGGCGGAGGAGGTCGCCGCGCTGCGGGAGATGATCGACGCATACGGAAAGGAGTCGTGAGCGTATGAGCGGTATTTTTCTCAAGCTCCTCAATCTGAGCATTTCGGCGAGCTGGCTGGTGCTGGTCGTGCTGGCGCTGCGCCTCGTGCTTAAAAGGGCCCCGAAGTGGATGAACGTCCTGCTCTGGGGCATGGTCGCGCTGCGCTTGATGCTGCCGTTCTCCATCGAGAGCGCGCTGAGCCTGATCCCGAGCGCGGAGACCCTCAGCCCCGAGGTCGTGCGCTTCAATCCCGCGCCGACCATCACGAGCGGCGTGGAGTTCATCGACAACGCGGTGAACCCTTCGCTGAGCGAGAGCTTTGCCGCCGCGCCGTTGGCAAGCGTCAACCCGCTCTATGTGTGGACGTATCTCGCGGGATGGGTGTGGCTCATCGGCCTCGCGGCGATGCTGCTCTACGCGCTCGTGAGCTATCTGCGCCTGCGGCGGCGCGTGAGCGCCTCCATTCCGCTGCGGGAGAATATTTATGTTTGCGACGAGGTCCCCTCGCCGTTCATCCTCGGCATCGTGCGCCCGCGCATCTATCTGCCCTCCGCGCTGGACGAGGCGCAGCGGGGGAGTGTGCTCTCGCATGAGCGCGCGCACCTCGCGCGGCGTGACCACTGGTGGAAGCCGCTGGGCTTTGCCCTGCTGGCGGTCTACTGGTTCAACCCGCTGCTGTGGCTTGCCTATACCCTGCTCTGCCGCGACATCGAGCTGGCCTGCGACGAGCGCGTGCTGCGCGGCATGGACGCGGGGCAGGTCAAGGCCTACTCAAGCGCGCTGCTTGCGTGCAGCGTGCCGCGGCGCATGATCGCCGCCTGTCCGCTCGCCTTCGGCGAGGTGGGCGTGGGCGCGCGTGTGAAGAACGCGCTGCGCTACAAAAAGCCCGCGTTTTGGGTGGTCGCGGCGTCGGTCATCGTGTGCGTCATCGTGGCGGTGTGCTTTTTGACAAATCCGCGCACAGACACAGACGCCGCCGGACTGGTCGGTTTCCATCGGGAACAGGTCACTTATGCCGATGTAA
>OIXG01000150.1_pt1 | contig 87116 bp, 98 predicted proteins | sample 1587731 | NCBI WGS metagenome assembly OIXG01 (sample SAMEA3888908, study PRJEB22519) | human gut metagenome | biome: human gut; feature: human-associated habitat; material: faeces | place: Denmark | collected 2010 | reverse complement strand
CTCGCCGGGCTTGGAGCCCTCGCGGTTGGGGAAGTTGCGGGTGGTGTGCCGCAGGGACAGGCCGTTGTTGGCGGGCACGTCCCCTGCGCCGAAGCAGGGACCGCAGAAGCTGGGCTTGATGATGGCGCCGGAGGCCAGCAGGTCGGCGGTGGAGCCCACCTTCATCAGCTCCAGGGACACGGGCACGGAGGTGGGGTACACGTCGAAGCTGAAGGCGCCGGAGCCGGTATAGTGGCCGCGGACGATATCCGCCGCCTCGGTGATGTTGTCAAACAGACCGCCGGAGCAGCCGGCGATGACGCCCTGGTCGGCCCAGACGGCGCCGTCGTGGATCTTGCCGGTGAGCTGGGGGTTGGCCTTGGGGAAGCGGCGCTTGGCGTCGGCCTCCACCTTGGCCAGCAGCTCCTGGGCATTTTCCAGGAACTCGTGGATGGTCCAGGCGTTGGAGGGATGGAAGGGCAGGGCGATCATGGACTCCATCTTGGACAGGTCGATGGTGATCATCTTGTCGTAATATGCGTCCTGGCCGGGATGCAGGGGCTTATAATCCTCGGGCCGCTTGTGGGCCTCATAGAAGCCCCGGGTGACCTCGTCGGTCTCCCAGATGGAGGAAAGACAGGTGGTCTCGGTGGTCATCACGTCGATGCCGTTGCGGAAGTCGATGGGCAGGCTCTTGATGCCGGGGCCTGCGAACTCCAGCACGCAGTTGTTGACAAAGCCGCTTTCGAAGGTGGCCTTCACCAGGGCAATGGCCACGTCGTGAGGGCCGATGCCCTGCCGGGGCGTACCGGTGAGGTATACCAGCACCACCTTGGGCATGGGGGTATCCCAGGTGTTCTTCAGCAGCTGCTTGGCCAGCTCCGGGCCGCCCTCGCCCACGGCCATGGTGCCCAGGGCACCGTAGCGGGTGTGGGAGTCGGAGCCCAGGATCATGGAGCCGCACTTGGCCATCTGCTCCCGGGCGTAGGAGTGGATCACGCTCTGGTTGGCGGGAACATAGATGCCGCCGTACTTCTTGGCGGCGGACAGGCCGAACATGTGGTCATCCTCGTTGATGGTGCCGCCCACGGCGCACAGGCTGTTGTGACAGTTGGTCAGGGCGTAGGGAATGGGGAACTCCTTCATGCCGGAGGCCCGGGCCTGCTGGATGATGCCCACATAGGTGATGTCGTGGGACACCATGGCGTCAAAACGGATGCGCAGCTGCATGGGATCCGGGGACTCGTTGTGGGCCTGCAGGATCTGCCAGGCCATGGTCCGGCGGCGGGCTTCCTCCCGGTCGGTGGCTGCCGTCTCCTGGGGAACGCCGTTTACCAGGTACATGCCGTGGTCGGTGAGCTGGATCATAATGGATATACCTCCTACACATTTCCTCTGCGGCGGGCGCAGAGTCCTTCTTTTTCTGGTCCATGTTAAATGTAGCACACCCGCCCGGGGTTGTGAATCGATTTTCCGCAAAAATCCCGCCCGGGGCGCATTTTCTCCATTAAGCACATGAAAACACCGAATGGTTTGGTAAAAATGCGTTCGGTGCAGGGCAGACTTGCAAAATGTTTCGTCAGAATAGAATCTGTAGCCCAGTTTACAAAATCACAGGGCGGGCGTCCGGTTTCATACTGCAAAACCGGCAAGGGAAATTGCACAAATTTTCCGTCTCAAGGATAAACTTGCGACACCTGTGCGTATGTGACAAACAAAAAGAGCAGGAATACACGATTCCACGCTTTAACTTGACAAAGGGATTGGCGTATGATAAGCTGATAGGAGTTTACAACACGTCAACTATATAAAGGAGGTCATTTGATATGCGTGTTCGCGATATGGAGATCGGTGAGGTGCAGGAGAGGTTTGCCAACCTGGTGTGGGACCACGAGCCCATCCCCTCCGGCCAGCTGGTGAAGCTGTGCGAGCAGGAGCTGAACTGGAAAAAGCCCACCACCTACACGGTGCTGCGGAAGCTGTGCGAAAAGGGGCTGTTTCAGAATGTGAACGGAGTGGTGTCCTCGGTGATGAGCCGGGAGCAGTTTGCCTCCCGCCGCAGCGAGCAGTTTGTGGACAACGCCTTCCACGGCTCCCTGCCGGCCTTTGTGGCGGCCTTTACCGCCCAGAAGGGCCTGTCTGCCCAGGAGGCGGAGGAAATTCAGCAGATGATCGACAAATTCCGGAAGGAGGAGTGACCGTGCTGAGCCGGATCTTCCTGGCGGTGGCGGGTATGAGCGCCAACGCCGGACTTCTGGTGCTGGCCATCCTGGCGGTGCGGCTGGTGACCCGGCGGCGGATGCCCAAGTGGGGCAACTGCCTGCTGTGGGGGCTGGTGGCGGTGTGCCTGATGTGCCCGGTGCTGCCGGAAAGCGTTCTCAGCGTCCGGCCCCAGCCGGGGCAGGCGGCGCTTCCCGCCGCCGCGGCCATAGGGACGGCCTCCCCCGGAGCGGGGATTACCCTGACGGACCTGGCCTGGGTATGGCTGGTGGGCATGGCGGCGGTGCTGGGCTGGGCGGCTGTGAGCTATCTGCGGCTGCGGCGGCAGGTGGCGGCCTCCATCCGGGTGGGGAAGCAGGTTTACCTCTGCGACGACATCTCCTCCCCCTTTATCCTAGGCATTTTCCGGCCCCGGGTGTATCTGCCCTCGGGGCTGGAGGGGGAGACCCTGAAAAGCGTGCTGCGCCACGAGGGGGCCCATCTGCGCCGCCGGGACCACTGGTGGAAGCCGCTGGGTCATCTGCTGGTGGCGATATACTGGTTCCACCCCCTGATCTGGGCGGCGTATGTCCTGCTGTGCCGGGACATTGAGCTGGCCTGCGACGAGCGGGTGGTGCGGGATATGAACCGGGCCCAGCGGGCCGCCTATTCCCAGGCCCTGCTGGACTGCGCCATGCCCCGGCGGCGCAGGCTGGTGCTGTGTCCCCTGGCCTTCGGCGAGGTGGGGGTCCGGGACCGGGTGAAGTCGGTGCTGCACTATCGCCGCCCCGGGGTGTGGCTGTCGGCGGCGGCGGTGCTGCTGTGCGCCGCGCTGGCCATGACCTTTCTCACGGAGCCAAAGCCCGCCCGGACCGGGGTATCCCCGGAGGCCGCTTCCGGTCAGACGGACCCCGACCGTCTGCAGGAGGTCAGCTCCAAGGTCCTGATCGTCTCCTCCACCCTGGACCCCGCCGCCCAGCGGATCAGCTACACGGTGCAGCTGACGGAGGAGCCGGAGGACTGGATCGCCCAGAAGCAGTGGTACGGCGTGGCCAGCTACGCCGACGTGGAGATCTTCTACCCCGAGGCGGGGTCTTACTATCGGCAGACGGACGTGCCCCATCTGCGGTTTTACGAGTGGGGCCTTGCCGACCAACCCACGGACCTGGAGTCCCAGCGTCCGGACACGGGCACCCGATACAATGACTACATCGTGGATTCCGTAACGGTGCTCAGCGTGGACGGGGTGCAGCACTCGACCTTCCGCCGGGTGGGCCAGTCCCTGCTGCTGGAGGAGGACACGCATTACTCCGGCGGCAGCGTGTCCTTCCACGCCTGGCTGCAATAACATCCATTACATAACGGAAATCAAAGAAGGGGGGAAGGCCGTATGTTTGCCAGACACGGCATTCAGAACGCCCTGCGCACCCGCAGGCGATCGGTGGCATTTCTGCTGCTGATGACCCTGCTGGTGACGCTGCTGGGCACATCCCTGGGGCTGAGCTTCGCCCTGCAGGAGACCCTGCGCCAATGCCGGGAGAATTATTCCACCATCGGACTGGTGGAGTATTTGGGCCCGGGCTACCCCTCCACCGCCCGGGTGGTGGAGGACGCCGGAGAGGTTCTGGAGGAGTTTGAAAGCAAGCTGGACCGGTCGGACCCGGCGCTGGTGGACTGGGAGCCCACCCGCGTGGCCCTGGGCTATACCCCGGCGCTGGAGTCGCTGACGGACTACTCCGTGCTGGAAAACCGCTTTGCGCTGGTGATCCGGCTGACGGAGCAGGCCACCCGGCGCATCAAGGGCCAGGACCCGGATTTCTATCCGCTCCTGGACCCGGACGGTCAACTGGTCTGGCAGTGGGGCACGGGTACCCCGGACCGGGAGGTGAAGCTGCCGTATTACTATGCCAACGTCGTCGAGACTCTGTTCAGCAGCCAACGGCTGGCTGCAAATCAGCCGGTGCTGCTGGACGTGCAGGAGGGCAGCAGCGCCGACCTGAGCCAGGATTACAATATGCCCTCGGACACCATCTGGAAGGCCAGGCACTACTATCTGGTCCAGGGGGTATACACGGAAAACGAGCTGCTGGGCCCGTCCTATAAGCAGCTGTCCCCCGCCCCCTATCAGGTCAACGGTGTGTCCCTGAGTCAGGTCAGCGCCATCGACATCACCCGGCCCGACGGCTCCTGCGCCCAGCTGGACGGCAGCACCGATATCGAGGCCGTGGGCCAGACCTTCCAGGTCACCAGCCACAGCCTGACGGCCCAGGCCACGGACCGCCCGGCGGACCTGCTGCCCTTCCAGCAGGATGAGCTGACCCTGGTCCAGGGGGACTACTACGCCGCCGGCAGCAAGGGCTGCCTGATTTCCCAGACGCTGGCCGATGACCTGGGGCTGGACGTGGGCGGCAGTCTGCCTCTGTCCCTGGCCGTCCGGGAGGACACCCTGGTCCCCTACAGCTATTGGAACAGTCAGGGCTTCGATGCCCAGGACACCTATACCGTCAGCGGCATTTTCTCCGCCAACGAAGAATACGACTCCATGGTGTATATCCCGGTGCGGGAGGATGTGGACATGACGGTGAACCACTGCTCCTATACCCTGGGGCAGCTGCAGATTCGGAACGGCCAGGCCCAGGCGTATGTGGAGCGGCTGCAGCAGCAGCTGCCCGGCTCCATCCAGATTACCGTATACGACCAGGGCTACACCGCCGTGTCCCAGTCTCTGGAGGATATGCTGCGGATGGTGCAGATCATCGCCGGGGTGTGCCTGGCGGTGGGTCTGGGCTTTTTGGTGCTGTTCGGCTATCTGCTGGTGTATCGCCAGCGGGGCGTGGGCCGCACCATGATCCGCGTGGGCGCTGCCCGGCGGAACGTGCATACCTATTTCCTGTTCTGCGCCGGAACGGTGGCCCTGCCTGCGGCGGTGCTGGGATGGATCCTCAGCCGGTGCGTGGGGCTGGGCGTTCTGAAGCTGCTGGAGCTGATGCTGGAAAACGGCGCGTCGGCGGAGCTGTATTTCAGCAACACCGCCCTGGCCATGCAGCGCACGGCCACGGAGTATCTGGCGGCCCCGGGCTGGGGGATCCTGGCCCTGATCGCCCTGGCCACCCTGGTCCTGGCGCTGGTCTCCTGCCTGGTGTTCAGCGTGGTCAGCCTGGAGCGGCGGCATAAGCGCCGCCGGACCCGGCGTACCGCCCAGGGCGCCCGCTCCCGGAGTCTGAAGGGCGGAGGCCTGACCTATGCCCGGCTTTCGGCCCGGCGAGGGGGCTTCCGGTCCCTGGTGCCGGTGCTGGCGGGCATCTGCGCGGCGGTGCTGTTCTGCCAGCTGACGGGCACCGTTACCCGCTATGACCAGCAGCTGACGAAGCTGCGCTCGGACAGCTCCGTCCGGGGCTTCCTGACGGATATCCGCGGCCAGTCCACCAGCGGGCTGGCCCTGGGCGACGGCGTGGTGGAGGGGATCAGCCAGATCCCCGGCGTGGCCGATGTGACCTATCTGACCACCGCGTCCTACTATTTCAACGGCTTCTACCGGGACGGCAAGTTCGCCGGAGGTCCCGGCCAGCGGGAGCAGCCCATCGGCTCCTTTGCCGCCGAGCGATATGAGGACGAGCTGCGGTCCGGGCCCAAGCTGGTGTTCACCAACAGCCTGAAGGGCGCGCCGGAGTTCCTGTCCCGCACCTCGGTGGAGGTGGAGTGGCTGGAGGGCTATGACGAGGGCTTCCTGGCCGCCGACCCCACGCTGGAGATAGACCCCAACACCGGTCACATCGTGAAGGATAAGCCGCCGGAGAACCGCTGCCTGATCCCCACGGACATGATGGACGAGTACGGCATCCGGCTGGGCGACTGGATCTGGTTGGAGGCTATCACCTATCCCTACACGAACTCCAACGACACCCAGATCATCCAGGTGGCCTTCCGGGTGGTGGGAGCCTTTGTGCAGACGGGGCGGGCCAACAACATCTATGCGAACCTGGATATGCCCAAGTATTTCCTGGACCTGTCCATGGCTTCCGTTTATGAATGGAGCACCCAGGATCTGCCGGGCGGGACCATCCTCACCCGGGGCGGCATTTGTATGCGGCAGGCGTACAGCGGGGCCACGTTCTCCATCCCTAGCTGCACGGACCTGACCTCCGTGAAGCAGGCCCTGCACGACATGGGCCTGTCGGAGGTGGGGCGGATCAGCAGCATCCGCAACTTCGTCATCATCAACGACGCGGCGTACCTGACCACGGAGCGGGCCGCCGCCCAGCGCCTGTGGTATATGCAGCACCTGTTCCCGGTGGTGTATGCCATCGCCCTGGGCCTGGCGTATCTGCTGGCATTTTTACAGGTGCAGTCCCGGCGGCGGGAGCTGCGCACCATGCGCAGCGTGGGCGCGGACCGGAAAACCGCCTATGGGAGCCTGTTTTTGGAGCAGCTGATGCTGGCCGCGCTGGGAGCCGTCCTGGGAGCGGGCCTGTGCCTGGTCCTGGGCTGGGGCAGCAGGCTGGGCCTGGGCCTCACCGCCGCCTTTGCCGTGCTGTGGCTGCTGGGGGCCCATGTGGCCCTGTGCCGGGCCAACAGCCGCCATATTCTGAAAAACCGCAGGGAGGTTGAATGATATGCCGATTCTGGAATTGAAAGACGTGCGCTACAGCTACAGTCCCGAGAAGGTGGTGCTGCGGGGTGTGAACTGCGTCTTCGAGTGCGGCACCCTGTACGCCCTGGTGGGCAAGTCCGGCGCGGGCAAGAGCACGCTGCTGAGCCTGATGGCGGGACTGGACCTGCCGGAAAGCGGCCAGGTGCTGTTTGAGGGCACCCCCACCGGGGACATGGACCTGGACGAATACCGCCGCCGGAAGGCCGCAGTGATCTATCAGGACTTCGCCCTGTTCCCCATGCTGACGGCCCTGGAGAACATCGAGTACCCCATGGAGCTGTGCCATGTGGACGCCAAGGAGGCCCGGCAGCAGGCCATGGAGCTGGCCCGGCGGGTGTCCCTGCCGGAGGAGCTGCTGGACCGCTATCCCACCCACATCAGCGGCGGCGAGCAGCAGCGTGTGGCCATCGCCCGGGGCCTGACCATGGACCGGCGGCTGCTGCTGGCAGACGAGCCCACCGGCAACTTAGACAGCGAGAACAGCGACAACATCATCGACCTGCTGCTGCGGCTGGCCCACGAGGAAAACCGCTGCGTCATCGTGGTGACCCACGATCTGACGGTAATGGACCGGGCCGATGTGGTGTACCGCATCAGCGATGGCCTGCTGGAGCGCCGGTAACGGGGAAACGCAGATAAATTGCAGATAAATTGCAGACAATTCGCAGATAGCAATAGGGAGAGGCTCCGGCCTCTCCCTATTGCTTTGGGCTTGCAGGTCAGTTGATGCTGTCTATGTTCATAGAAAAGCCCAAGACTTCGCCTACGCTGGTGATCCTGCCCCGTACAACAATGGGCGAATCGGTGCTGATCTCCATGATCTGCTGCTTCTGGGTGTCATTTTTTATATAACACTGAACAGTCTGAAAGATGTAGCTGTAATCATTCGGCGCAGCGCCCACGCTGATGTATTTTCCATCGCTGTCCACTACGCTCAGATAACCTTCGATCTCCACATATTGGTCCTTGAAGTCGGACTGTGCCTTCATGGCGTTGCTGGATAGTGCGTCAAACAGCTCGGTAACATTGTAGTGCGTGTAGGAAATGGGTTCCTCCGTACCAGACGGTGTGTTTGTATTGGGCTTGCTTTCGGAATTTGAACCGGAGACCCCGCCGATGATCCCAAGCACTACCACCACGATAATTGCCCAGAACCACCATTTCTTGGTGACAGGCCGCTTCACCTTCGCTCCGCACTGGGGGCAGGATTTTGCCGAAACAGCGATCTCCCCACCGCAGGACTCGCAGTTCGTCACGTTCTTTTTCAAGTTACTCTCCTCCTTATTTTTTTGCCGGGTTTTGACCCTGCTTTACATATAATAGTAAAGATATTTACTAAAGTCAATAGTAAATATATTTACTTGCATATACTACCTCACAGAAAGGTGGGGTACGGCATGAATGCATATACCATAAACCTGCGAAATTTGCGGGAAGACCACGACCTGACTCAACAACAGGTGGCGGAATACCTGGGAACCTCACAAACAATGGTGGCCCGCTATGAACGAGAGGCCAGCGAGCTGCCTTTGCGGCACTTTATCCGGCTATGCCAGCTCTACAAGGTATCGGCGGATGAGGTGCTTGGATTGCGCCGCAGAAACTGAAGCAAGAGGGAGAGGCTTCGGCCTCTCCCTCTTGCGGTTGGGTTATTGTTTTTTCTTCTGGCGGGACTCGATCTTCTTTCCCGCCCACTGAGCCAGCTTCAGGCAGGCGGCGGTGGCCGCCGTCAGCAGTGCGCCGCCCAGGGCCAGCTGCTTTTTCATGTTCATGGCCGGATCAATAGGCCAGCTTCTCGGTGAGGTACGCCTTCAGCTCGCTGATGGGGATACGCACCTGCTCCATGGTGTCCCGCTCCCGGACGGTGACGCAGTGGTCGCCGGGGTTCTCGCCGTCGCCCACGGTGTCAAAGTCCACGGTGATGCAGAAGGGGGTGCCGATCTCGTCCTCCCGGCGATAGCGCTTGCCGATGGAGCCGGTCTCGTCAAAGTCCAGCATAAAGTCCTTGCACAGGTCGTTATAGATCTCCATGGCAGGCTCCGACAGCTTCTTGCTCAGGGGCAGGATGGCCGCCTTATAGGGGGCCAGAGCCGGATGCAGGTGCAGCACCACCCGGACGTCGTCCTTGCCGTTCTTGTCCTGGCCCACCACCTCCTCGTCATAGGCGTCGCACAGCACCGCCAGGACGCTGCGCTCCACGCCCAGGGACGGCTCCACCACATAGGGGATGTACCGCTGGTTGGTCTCGGGGTCGAAATAGGTCAGGTCCTTGCCGGAGGTGTTCTGGTGCTGGGTCAGGTCATAGTCGGTGCGGTCCGCCACGCCCCACAGCTCGCCCCAGCCGAAGGGGAACAGGAACTCGAAGTCCGTGGTGGCCTTGGAATAGAAGCACAGCTCCTCGGGATCGTGGTCCCGCAGGCGCAGGTTCTCGTCCTTCAGGCCGATGGAAAGCAGCCAGTTGTGGCAGAAGCTGCGCCAATACTGGAACCACTCCAGGTCGGTGCCGGGCTTGCAGAAGAACTCCAGCTCCATCTGTTCAAACTCCCGGACCCGGAAGATGAAGTTGCCCGGGGTGATCTCGTTGCGGAAGGACTTGCCGATCTGGCACACGCCGAAGGGCAGCTTGCGGCGGGTGGTGCGCTGGGTGTTGACGAAGTTGGTGAAGATGCCCTGGGCGGTCTCGGGCCGCAGATACACGGTGTTCTTGGCGTCCTCGGTGACTCCCTGGAAGGTCTTGAACATCAGGTTGAACTGGCGGATATCGGTGAAATTATGCTTGCCGCAGGAGGGGCAGGGGATGTTGTGCTCCTCGATGAAATCCTTCATCTCCTGCTGGGTGAAGGCGTCGATGGGCTTGGGCAGCTCCACGCTCTCCTGCTGGCACCAGTCCTCGATGAGCTTGTCGGCCCGGAAGCGCTCCTTGCACTCCCGGCAGTCCATCAGGGGATCGGAGAAGCCGGACAGGTGGCCGCTGGCCACCCAGGTCTGGGGATTCATCAGGATGGCGGCGTCCTGGCCCACGTTATAGGGGTTCTCCTGGACGAACTTCTTCCACCAGGCCCGTTTCACGTTATTTTTCAGCTCCACGCCCAAAGGACCGTAGTCCCAGGTGTTGGCCAGGCCGCCGTAAATTTCGGAGCCTGCGAAGATGAAGCCCCGGTTTTTGCACAGGGCCACGATCTTGTCCATGGTCTTTTCCGTGTTTTTCATGTGTCAAATCTCCTTTATGTGATGTTTTTGGATGCAAAATAAAAGCCGCCCTGAGCCATAACAGCTCAGGGCGAACGAAATAACGTCCGTGGTTCCACCTGAATTTGGATACATCCACACTCTTGCGCCTGTAACGGGGCCTCCGGCGGGCATTTCCTCCCGCAGCTCCGGGCTGCCGCACCCATCATCGCCTGCAACAGGTTGAGAATAACACGTTTCCCCCCGGGAGTCAAGGAAAATTTGCGGCTTATTCCAGGGACATGACGTACACCTGGCAGGGGTTCCATTCGTCCCACAGGGTGGGGAACACCTCAAACTCCCGGAAGCCCAGGGCCAGATAAAATCGGTTGGTCCGGTCGTACTCCTCATATTTCCCCATCTGCACGGTTTTCACCTGCATAAAGGTGTACCCGGCCCCGGCGGCGGCGTCCCTGGCCTGCCGGAACAGCAGGCGGCCTATGCCCTGGCGGTGATACTCCTTCCGAATGCCCATGACGTACAGCTCCACGGTGGCGTTTCCCGTTTCCTTCAGACACAGAAAACCCACCGGCCTGTTCCGGTCATAGGCGCAGAAGAATATCCTGCCTGCGCTTTCCCGGATATACGCCTCCCGGGCCTCCGGAATGCCGAACCACTCCGGCAGCGCCTCCAGAATCAGGCGCGTTACGGCCTGTTTTTCCGCCGCATCGGTAAGCTGTCTGATCTCCATAATTCCCCTCCGTCACATGGGAGACGTGACCCACAGGTATCCCAGCACGGCTATGCTGACGGCCATAACGGCCAGCACCCCGCCGCCCAGGGCCTTGCGCCCGGACCGGAAGGCGATGACCGCAAGGCCGGTCAGGGCCAGATAGGCAAGCAGTAAAATAAAGGTAAATCCCATGATGGCCTCCTTAAAAACATTGGAATGCCCTGTATTCTATCACAGAACCGGATCATCCACAAGCCGCCGCATGAAAATTTGCGGCTTATTCCGCCGGGTCCGCAGTTTCTATGTATAGCTCCTCCGCATCCTCCAGCGCGCGGCGAAGAACGCTTGCATAGGGGATAGCCAGGGGAATCTGCTCCAAGGGGTCGATCACATCGTCCAAAGCTCCGCACAACAGGGCATACATTTTCTGATAGTCCGCCATTTCGCACCTCCAAATCGTCTACGCATAGCCTATAGTAGCACGCGTAGCCTATTTTGGCAAGCCCTTTCGGATATGCTATAGGAAAAAGTCCGGGAGGTGCAGCATGAAAACCAACGAGGCGGTCCGGGACCGCATTCTTCGTCTTTGCCAGGAGCATGACATGACCATCAACCGGCTGGCCACGGTCAGCGCACTGCCGCCGTCCAGCATCAAGAACATCCTGTATGGGAAAAGCCGGAACCCGAAGCTGCTGACCATCAAGCTCATCTGCGACGGCCTGGGGATCACCCTGGGGCAGTTTTTCACCGCCCCGGAGTTTGACAACCTGGAGCAGGAGCTGGAATAAAATAAGAAGGATGTCCTCAGCGGGCCGCGTCAACCCCGGCGGGTTCGGGCGGGGCACACGGGCCCCGCCCTACAAGGCGTGTGTCGATAGAATATCCTGTAGGGCAGGGCCCATGTGCCCTGCCACAGAGGAACGGGATGGTTTCCGGAAACCGCCCGTAGGGCCCGCTGCCCTCAGCGGCCCGCGTCCCCGGAAATAAAAAGGACGTCCGGCGGGACGTCCTTTGGCTTGGTTTCATCAACCGATCTGATTCAGCTTCAGAGTCAGAGCGCTCTTCTTGTGGGCTGCATTGTTCTTGTGCATCAGACCCTTGGCAGCGGCCTTGTCGATGGACTTCACCGCGACCTTGTAAGCGCCCTCGGCCTCGGTGCGATTGCCTTCCACGGCAGCAGCCTCGAACTTCTTGATAGCAGTCTTCAGCGCAGACTTGTTGGCCTTGTTGCGAGCGTTACGAACCTCGGCGATCAGCACGCGCTTCTTAGCAGACTTGATATTCGGCAAACCAAACACCTCCCCGGCGATAAATTTTCGTGCACGGGCACCTAAATACCCAGGCAGGATAGTATTTTACCAGCTTTGTCCGAAAATTGCAAGCACTTTTTGAAATTTCTCTGCACTTTTTCACATATTTTCTCTCCCCTCGGGGGAAACTGGGCCATAGCCACAAGATTTGGTAGCATCAGGGGGGCGATGACCATAGATATGAGCACGACGCGGACGGACCTGGCCCTGGAGTCGGTTCAGGCCGCCTGTTCCGGGGCGGAAACGGGGACCATTTCCGGGGTACGCAGCCGGGAGCGGACCCGGGAGGGCTATGCCGTCACGGACATCCGGGTGGAGGATGAGGACGGGGCCCAGGCCCTGGGCAAGCCCGTGGGACGGTACGTCACCGTGGACCTGGGGCCGTATTTCCGCCGGGAGGCGGACTATTTCGACCGGGGGGTCCGGTGCCTGGCGGGGGAGCTGGCAGCGCTGCTGCCGGAGGGTCCGGTGCTGGCGGCGGGCCTGGGAAACCGGGCCATGACCTGCGACGCCGTTGGCCCGGCGTCCATAGACAACCTGCTGGTGACCCGGCACATGATCCGGGCCATGCCCCGGCAGTTTGCGGATTTCCGGCCGGTGGCGGCGGTGTGTCCCGGGGTGCTGGCCCGGACGGGGCTGGAGGCCCTGGAGCTGGTGCGGGGAGCCGTGGAGCGGGTGCGCCCGGCGGCGGTGATCGCCGTGGACGCCCTGGCCGCCCGGGACAGCGCCCGCCTGTGCGCCACGGTGCAGCTGTCGGACACCGGGCTGGTGCCCGGCTCCGGCGTGGGCAACCGCCGCAGCGCCCTGGACCGGGGCACCCTGGGGGTGCCGGTGATCGCCGTGGGCATCCCCACGGTGGTGGACGCCGACCCCCGGGCGGGGCTGTTCCTGACCCCCCGGGACATCGACCAGCGGATCCGGGAGCTGGGTCGCCTGCTGGGTTACGGCATCACCCTGGCCCTGCAGCCGTCCCTGACGGCGGCGGACGTCACCGCTCTGCTGGGGTAGGGGAGGGCAGCTCCGGGCCCAGATCCGTCATGCTTTTCAGGCTGATGCCCAGGGTGGACATGTTGTGCAGCAGGGCGGAGGTGGTGGGCGGCAGAAGGCCCGCCACGCCCAGCAGGATCAGCGACAGGTTGAAGCCCACGATGAACCGGTAGTTCCGGTGGATCCGGGCCATCAGGGCCTGACTCAGCCGGCGCAGGGTCACCAGCTCAAACAGATCCTCCGAGGCGATGGTGATGTCGGCGATTTCCCGGGCAATGGCCGCGCCGGTGGAGATGGCCACGCCTGCGTCGGCCTCGGACAGGGCAGGGGAGTCGTTGACCCCGTCTCCCACCATGATGACGGTGCGTCCGGCGGCCTTCTCACTGCGGATGAAGGCGGCCTTGTCCTCCGGCAGCACCTCAGCATACACGGCGTCCACGCCTACCTCCCGGGCCACGGCCTGGGCGGTCTGGCGGTTGTCGCCGGTCATCATCACCACCTTGCCGATGCCGCAGGCATGAAGGGCGGCCACGGCGTCCCGGGCCTCCCGGCGCAGGGGATCGTGGATGCAGATCACGGCGGCCAGCTCCCCGGCGATGCACAGGTACAGGTGGGAATAGGCAGGGGAGAGGGCCCGGAACTTCTCGTCCTCCCCCTCCGGCACCCGGCAGCCCTCGTCCTCGAACACGAAGTGGGCGCTGCCGATGAGGACCTTTTCCCCCTCCACCATGCTGGAGATGCCGTGGGCCACTACATACTGCACCTGGGAGTGGTACTCCTCGTGGGACAGACCTCGGGTCCGGGCCTCCTCCACCACGGCGTTGGCCATGGAGTGGGGATAGTGCTCCTCCAGGCAGGCGGCCAGCCGCAGCATCTCCTGGGGGTCACGGCCGCCGAAGGGCACGATCTCCGCCACCCTGGGGGTGGCATAGGTCAGGGTGCCGGTCTTGTCAAAAACAATGGTGTCCGCCTGGGCCACGGCCTCCATGAACCGCCCGCCCTTGACGGAGATATGGTGCTCGCTGCACTCCCGCATGGCGGACAGCACCGCAATGGGAATGGCCAGCTTCAGGGCGCAGGAGAAGTCCACCATCAGCACCGACAGGGTCTTGGTGACATTCCGGGTCAGCAGATACGTCAGCGCCGTGCCGCCCAGGGTATAGGGTACCAGGCGGTCCGCCAGCCGGGAGGCCCGGTCCTCGGCGGTGGATTTCAGCTTTTCGGATTCCTCGATCATGCGGACGATGCGGTCATACCGCCCGCCGCCGGAGGCCTTTTCCACGCAGACCACGCACTGGCCCTCCTCCACCACGGTCCCGGCGTATACATAGCTGCCGGGCCGCTTGGCCACGGGCATGGACTCGCCGGTCATGGAGGACTGGTTCACCATGGCCTCGCCATCGGACACCCGGCCGTCCAGGGGGATCACGCTGCCGGTGCGGATGACGATGCGGTCCCCGGCCCGGACGGCGTCGATGGGGGTCAGTACCTCGGTGCCGCCGGTCTGGAGCCAGACCTGGTCTACATGCAGGGACATGGCCCCGGCCAGATCGGCCACGGACTTCTTGTGGGTCCATTCCTCCAGGATCTCCCCCAGCCGCAGCATGAACATCACGGACCCGGCGGTGGCGAAATCGCCCCGGGCCATGGACACGGTGACGGCGGTGGCGTCCAGCACGGCCACGGACAGGCGGCCATGCCACAGGGCCGAAAGCCCCTCCCGGATGTACTTCACCGACCGGATGACGGCCAGCGCCGTGGTCACCGGCGCCGGAAGGAACAGTCGGGAGATGATCCGGCGGGCCACGGTCATGGTGAGCTTGTCCTCAAACTCCCGGTTCAGGGCCCGGGAGGTGTGCTCCGGCACCAGGTCCATGGCCTCCGCCCGGGGGAAGGAAAAGGCGGCCAGGGAGGCGATGACGTCCCCCCGGCCGCAGGCGAAGCAGACCACCGCATCCCGGGTCCGGTCATAGACCTTCACCTCCGTGACGCCGTCCACCGCCCGCAGATAGTATTCCAGAACGTCCGCCTGGCGCAGGGTCATGGCGGGGCAGTGCAGGCGGACCCGCAGCCGTCCGGCGGACTCATGGAGAATGCTGCACTTCATGGCTTATTCCGCCTCGGAAGCATCCTCGATCACGGCGTCGGCCTCCTGCTGGGCCCGCTGCTGGTTGATGGCCTTGGCGTCGGCGTAGATATCCTCCGCGTTTTCCCGGACGGTGGTGACGGTCTCCATGACGCTGTCCTTGGCCCGCAGCACGGCGGCGGTGGTGTGGGTATAGACCTTCTTGGCGTCCTTGCTGGACAGGACCTTGATGCCGGCGGTGCCGAACAGCACACCGGCGGCGAACAGACCGAATTTCTTCATGATGTTACCTCCTGTGGTTTGATGACTTGAATTAGAGTTGTTTAACTCTTGGGGATACTATACCATTGCCCGGGGGAAAATGCAAGACGTTTTCAAAATAAACTGCACAAAATTGCGGGGTTCCTGCCGCAAAAAGCTGCAAATCTGCCGGAATCGGCAGTTTTCGGCGGAGCACATGGGCCCCGCCGCAGGGAACGGGGCGGCTTCCGGGATGCGTCCGTAGGGGCCGGGTTCTACCCGGCCCGAGAGCACCGGAACAAAAAGCCAGAGGCGGACCGGCGGTCCGCCTCTGGGGGTATAGTCGAATACAATTACTTTTTGATCTCGCCGTTGGCGGCGGCGGTCAGGTAGGCATTAATGAACCCATCAATATCGCCGTTTCCCCGCAAAGCGGGGCTTTGCGGGGCCCCCGGATCAAACCATGCCGGTCGGAAGTGAATTCCGCCCGGCCAAGGTTTTGCCTGCGGCAAAACGCTTGTGCGCCGCGCAGCGGCGATGTCATGGACGGCTGGCGTCCCTTACTTCTTGATCTCGCCGTTGGCGGCGGCGGTCAGGTAGGCGTTGATAAACCCGTCAATATCGCCGTTTCCCCGCAAAGCGGGGCTTTGCGGGGCCCCCGGATCAAACCATGCCGGTCGGAAATGAATTCCGCCCGGCCAAGGTTTTGCCGCAGGCAAAACGCTTGTACGCCGCGCAGCGGCGATGTCATGGACGGCTGGCGTCCCTTATTTCTTGATCTCGCCGTTGGCGGCGGCGGTCAGATAGGCATTAATGAAACCATCAATATCGCCGTCCATGACGGCCTGGATGTTGCCCATTTCGTAGCCGGTGCGGGTGTCCTTGGCCAGGGTGTAGGGCATGAACACATAGGAGCGGATCTGGCTGCCCCACTCGATCTTCATCTGCACGCCCTTCAGGTCGCTGACCTTCTCGGCGTGCTGCTGCATCTTCAGCTCCGCCAGCTTGGCCCGCAGCATCTTCATGGCGTTGTCACGGTTCTGGAACTGGCTGCGCTCCGTCTGGCAGAACACCACGATGCCGGTGGGCAGGTGGGTCAGGCGGACGGCGGAGGAGGTCTTGTTGATGTGCTGGCCGCCGGCGCCGCTGGAGCGGCAGGCCTGCATTTCGATGTCCTCGGGGCGGATCTCGATCTCGCTGTCGTCGTCCAGCTCGGGCATGACCTCCACGGCGGCGAAGCTGGTCTGCCGCCGGGCGTTGGCGTCGAAGGGGGACACCCGGACCAGCCGGTGGACGCCGTTTTCGCTCTTGAGGTAGCCATAGGCGTTGTCACCCTCGATGAGGATGGTGGCGGACTTGATGCCCGCCTCGTCACCGGCCTCGTAGTCCATCAGCTGATAGGTGTAGCCGTGGCGCTCGGCCCAGCGGGTATACATACGGTAGAGCATCTCGGTCCAGTCCTGGGCCTCGGTGCCGCCTGCACCGGCGTGGAAGGTGAGAATGGCGTTGTTGGCGTCGTATTCGCCGGACAGCAGAGCCGCCAGACGGCGCTCGCTGATCTCCTTTTCCAGGTTGTCGTACCCGGCGGTGACCTCCGGCAGCAGGGAGGCGTCGTCCTCCTCCTGGGCCATTTCGCACAGGGTCACGGTGTCCTCCCACTCGGACACCAGCCGGTCATACTTCTTGATGCGGTGCTCCAGGCGCTTGATCTGCTGGGACACCTTCTGGCTGTGCTCGATGTTGTTCCAGAAGCCGTCCTGCTCCGTCTCGGCCTGCAGGTCCTTCAGCTCCTGGCGGTCCTTGGGGATACCCAGGGCCTTCTCCAGCTCGCCCAGAGTGGGCTCCAGGGCCTGGAGCTTCTGTTTATACTCGTCGTATTCAATGACTGCCATAGTCGGTCGTCTCCTTATCGAAAAAAATTCCTTAGCTTATCTATTATAGCCGGATATGGCTGTTCTGTAAAGGAAAATATACCCGTTTCCGGGAACTTTTCTTCACAGGATGAAGCCGCCGTCGCAGGTGAGCACCTGGCCGGTGATGAAGGAGGCCCCGTCCCCGGCCAGGAAGGCCACGGCGTGGGCAATGTCCTCCGGCGTGCCCAGGCGGCCCAGGGGCGTTTCCTGAGCCAGCTGCGGCAGTACCTCCGGCGGCAGGGCATCCAGCATATCCGTGCGGATGACCCCGGGGGCCACGCAGTTGACCCGGATGTGGGTGGGGGCCAGCTCCATGGCCAGGGACCGGGTCAGGCCGATGAGCGCCGCCTTGGTGCAGGAGTAGGTGACCTCGCAGCTGGCGCCCCGCTGGCCCCAGATGGAGGAGATGTTCACGATGCAGCCTGCGTGCTGGTGGAGCATGTGGGGCAGCACCGCCTGGATGGTGTGAAAAGCGCCGTCCACGTTGACGGAGAAGTAGCGGCGCCACAGCTCCTCAGAGATGTCCTGGAACAGGGCCTGGCCCGCCACACCGGCGTTGTTCACCAGCAGCGACACCGGGCCGAAGGTGTCCTCCACTCGGCGCACCATGGCCTCCACCTGGTCCCGCTGGGACACGTCCGCCCGGACCATCATGGCCCGGCAGCCCTCCGCCGTCAGCTGCTCCAGCAGCGACCGGGCGCAGTTCTCCCGGACCCGATAGTTGATGCATACGGCCCAGCCCTGCCGGGCCAGCTCCGCCGCCACAGCCCGACCGATGCCCCGGGATGAGCCTGTTACCAGCGCGATTTTTTCCATGATGTTTGTCCTCCTGGGTGGTTTTGAGGAGAGTATAGCAAAAAAAATGAAACTTGGCAAGAAAACTGTTGACAAATTGGGGCAGGCCGTGTAAAATACATACTGTTCCGCGCGGTTAGCTCAGCTGGTAGAGCACATGCTTGACGTGCATGGGGTCACAGGTTCGAGTCCTGTACCGCGCACCATAGCCGAAAAGCCCTGAAACCACTAAGGTTTCGGGGCTTTCGTCATTCTGTCGGCTGGCTGTACCCCATCCGAACACCCGGGCGTGTCTTTTGACCCGGCAAAAAATATGATATATCGCTCACTGCAAACGGGCGGCCCCTTATGTCTATGGGGCCGCCCGTTTCGCATTATCGGATTGTCAATCAGAAGATTTTTATTTGAACCAAGCACACGAATCTGATATAATCTATTGACCGAACTTACACCTGTGGAGGCGGAAGCGATGGGCGATTGGCATAAGGTTGAATTACAAGAAGATATTGACTTTTTAATGGAGACTTATGGCGGTTTTCATGATTCCTGCATCGTTTCGCTCAGTTTTCAGAGCGGTGCATTCGTTGATAACGATATGGTCATGCATTTTGGAGGCCCAAACGAAAGAATACTGTCCGTTATATGCCAGAGTCAATGGGAGCCTAAAACAATAGAGCTACAGTTCTCGGGGCTACGTCAGATGCATATAGTAGGCTGGCAGGATAATTATCTTTGCCTTATTTTGGACGCATATCTGGCCTTCCACAACGGCTTACTGCCGGGAAGCCCGGATCGGGTGATCGTGTGGTCGGATACGGACTGCTTCGATATTAATAAGATTGATAATTCAATTGCTGAACCGGCAGATACTTATATCGTTGCAAATGAGTTGAGATGGCGAATCTTACAGGAGAATCCACATGATCGTGACAATCAATTCCTTTGAGAAATACCGGGCGTTCATTCTGGACATTTCGCGCGACCCGCTCTTTTGTGACCCACATTTCACATATGACCCCGATAATCTTTACGGTTCGCTGCACCGGAAGCACGAATCCGCATTTGCCGTTGTGACAGACGGGACCGTGCAGGGCCTGTTGGTCAGGCCCGGACTGCCTTTCCGGAAATATGCGGTCCCCCTGCTGGCAGAGGCGGTCAGACGAAACGGGCCGAACCGGATGATGGCGCTGGTTTACACAGACGCGGCGGAGGAAATCGCGGCTTACGCTGCGTCCGGATTTGAGAAAGTCGAGGGGCAGAACAGCGTGTACGCCTCTCATCGCCTTTGATAAACGGGCGGCCCCTGACCGGGGCCGCCCGTTTTCTGCAATTTATGCCTGCCGGTCCGCCTGGATCAGCAGCTTCAGGGCCTCCACGCCCACCTCCACGGCGGAGGTGGTGTCCTCGCTCATGTCCTGGTCCAACCCGGCGGCTTCCCGCTCCTGGTTCCAGATCACATGGAAGCAGCTGCCGCAGCGGCAGCCCAGGGCGTCGGCCACCACAAACAGGGCGGCGCTTTCCATTTCGCTGGCCTTCACGTGCAGGCGCTTCCAGGCCTCCCACTTGTTCAGCAGCTCATAGGACACCGGCATTCTGGCGGGGCTGTGCTGGCCATAGAAGGCGTCCTTGCACTGGACCACGCCGGTTTTCAGGGACTTGCCCAGATTTTTGGCCGCCTGCACCAGGGCGCAGGTGACGTCGAAATTGGCCACGGCCGGGTACTCGATGGGGGCATACTCCCGGCTGGTGTGCTCAAAGCGGATGGCACCGGTGGCCACCACCACGTCGCCGGAGCGCACGTCCAGGTCGATGCCGCCGCAGGTGCCCACCCGGATGAAGGTATCCGCGCCGATGTTGTGCAGCTCCTCCATGGCGATGGAGGCGGAGGGGCCGCCGATGCCGGTGGAGCAGACGGAGACCTTTTCCCCCAGCAGGGTTCCGGTATAGATGGTGAATTCGCGATTCCGGGCCACGAAATGGGCGTCGTCAAACAGGGCCGCGATCTTCTCGCACCGGCCCGGATCGCCGGGCAGAATGACGTAGCGGCCCACATCGCCCTCCACGCAGTGGATATGGAACTGTTTGTCCAGCTTTTGCATAGCTGCGCCTCCTTGATAATTGATCCGTGTGATGCCGTCATTATATCACAGGAAGCTGCCGGGTGCAAATAAAATGCCGGGGCGGGTGCTTATACGTTGCCGTACATAAACAGGTCGCACTTGATCATGCCGTTATAGAGCTTGCGCTTCTTCTTGGCCTGGTGGCCGAAGGTGCGCTCAAACTCCGTGTGGCTGCTGAGGACCAGGGTCCGCCAGGTGTCCGGCAGCCGCTCCCACATTTTGCCGAAATCCCGGTAAAGGGCCTCGGCCTCCTGCCGCTCCAGCAGCCGCTCGCCGTAGGGCGGATTGGTCACCAGCTGGCCATAGGTGTCGTCCCGGCGGAAATTCCGCATATCCGCCACCTCGAAGCGCACCACGTCCTCCACCCCGGCCTTCCGGGCGTTGTCCCGGGCGATGGCCACGGCCCGGGGGTCCACGTCGCCGCCCCAGATGTCGTACTTCCCGTGGAACTCCTTGTCCATGGCCTCCCCGGCGGCGGCCAGCCAGTCCTCGGAGGGCACGAAGCCCCAGCGCTGGGCGTCGAAGCTGCGGTCCAGGCCCGGGGCCCGGTTCAGGGCGATCAGCGCCGCCTCGATGCAGATGGTGCCGCTGCCGCAGAAGGGGTCGCAGAAGGGGTCCCGGCCCCGGAAGCGGGACAGGGTCACCATGGCCGCCGCCAGCGTCTCCCGCAGAGGGGCCTCCACGCCCACGGCCCGATAGCCCCGCTTGTACAGGCCCTCCCCGGAGCTGTCCAGGCAGATCATGGCCTCGTCCTTGAACAGGGAGAACCGCACCTGATACTTGACCCCGTCCTCCGGGAACTGCTCCAGGCCGTAGTGGGCCTTCATCCGCTCCACCATGGCCTTTTTGATGATGGACTGGCAGGCGGGCACCGCGTGCAGCTGGGAGGAGATGGAGTAGCCCTTCACCGGGAAGGCCGCGTCCCGGGGCAGATACTCCTCCCAGGGGATGGCCCGGGTGCCCTGAAACAGCTCCTCAAAGCTGCGGGCCGGGAACCGGCCCAGCACCAGCAGCACCCGCGCCCCGCAGCGCAGGTTGATGTTCAGCCGCGCCAGGTCGGACAGCTCCCCCCGGCACAGCACCCGGCCGTTTTCCACCTGCACATCCCGCAGCCCCAGCCGCCGGATCTCGTCGCCCACCAATTTCTCCAGGCCCAGCAGGCAGGGCACCATAAATGTATGCATATTGCACCTCGTTTCGTGATTTGGGGTCATTGCAGCATGTCCAGCAGCTGCTCCGGGGTGTCCGCCACCAGGGGCGCGCCTGCGGCCTCCAGAGCCGCCCGGCCCCGGAACCCCCAGGCCACACCGATCATGTCCAGCCCGGCGTTCCGGGCGGTGGCCACGTCCACCTCGCTGTCGCCCACATACAGAGTCTCTTCCGGGGCCGCGTGAAGCTGGTCCAGAGCCGCCCGGACCATATCCGGGGCGGGCTTGGGGGCGATGCCCTCCCGCTGGCCCATGGCCCCGTCCAGCTCCGGGAAGAACCGGGCCGCCAGGGTCCGGGTGGTCCGGTCCGGCTTGTTGGACACCACCGCCGTCCGCACGCCTGCCTGCCGCAGCCGCTCCAGCAGCGGCCCGATGCCGTCATAGGGACGGGTCTCCACGCAGTTGTGGGCCTGGTAATAGGCCCGGTAGTCCGCCAGGATTTCCGCCTCCCGGTCCGGGTCCACCCCCTGGGGCAGGGCCCGGTGAATCAGCGGTCCCGCGCCGTTGCCCACGAACCGGCGCACCTCCTCCAGGGTCCGGGTGGGATAGCCGTATTTTTCCAGGATGTAGTTCACCGCTGCCTGCATATCCGTCAGGGTGTCCAGCAGTGTTCCGTCCATATCAAATAAAATCGCCTGATATTTCATGTTGTTTACTCCTTATTGGCAGCCGGGGCTGTATTCTTCCCGGCGGGCCGGGGCAGCTTCCGTAGTAGCCCCTCTGCCTGATTTTTCCGCACAGGACTCATCTCTTTCCGATTTTTCTCGTTCTCTGTCTTTTGGAGTATACCACGCCGCCGGGCATCCGTAAAGCCGGGCGGCGAAAATTTCGCCCTTGGCCGGGCCCGGCATTTTACCGGGATTTTACAAAACACGCCTTTCCGGCTTTACATCCGGCCCGTATCCTATGAACTGTACCGAGGATATCCAAAATCCGTTGAATCGAAAGGAGATTCTGAAAAAATGAAAAGGTTTCTTTCCATGGCCCTGTGCATCGTCATGGCACTGGGCATCCTGGCCGGCTGCGGTCAGAAGGGCAATGACACCCCTAAGAACGACAATAACAGCACCGCTCTCTCCGGCTCCGTGTCTACCAACGGCTCCACCTCCATGGACAAGGTCATCGGCGCTCTGAAGGAGCAGTTCACTGCCGACAACCCCGGCGTCACCGTCACCTATGACCCCACCGGCTCCGGCGCCGGCATCGAGGCCGTGAAGAACGGCTCCGCCGATATCGGCCTGGCCTCCCGGGCCCTGAAGGACCAGGAGAAGTCCGCCGGTCTCCAGGAGACCACCGTGGCCCTGGACGGCATCGCCATCATCGTCAACGCCGGCAGCAAGGTTGCCGATCTGACCGTTCAGCAGATCGCCGACATCTTCACCGGCAAGATCACCGACTGGAGCGAGGTGGGCGGCGACCCCGGCGCCATCTCCTGCATCGGCCGTGAGTCCGGCAGCGGCACCCGGGACGGTTTCGAGTCCATCACCGACACCAAGGATGCCTGCAAGCTGGACCAGGAGCTGACCTCCACCGGCGGCGTTATTGAGGCCGTTGCCGGCAACCCCAACGCCATCGGCTACGCCTCCCTGTCCGCCGTGGAAGGCAAGTCCACTGTCAAGGCCCTCACCGTGAACGGTGTGGCCTGCACCGAAGCCACCGTCCTGGACGGCAGCTATGAAATCCAGCGTCCCTTTGTGCTGGTGACCAAGGAAGGCGTTACTCTCTCCGCCGCTGCCCAGGCTTTCTTTGACTTCGCCACCTCTGCCGCCGCTTCCGACCTCATCAAGAACGCCGGTGCGGTGCCCGTGGCCAAGTAACCACCCCGGGAAGCCTCCCCTGACCCGAATCCCGGGCCAGGGGCATTTCCCGTTCCGGACAAGAAAGGAACCGACTATGCGTTCAAAGAATACAGGGGCCCGTAAGGCCCTGGAAAATGTGATCCACCTGGTGTTCCTGCTGTGCGGCATCGTGGCCGTGGGCTTTGTGCTGGTCATCAGCGTGTACCTGATCATTTCGGGCCTGCCCGCCATCCGCCAGATCGGCCTGTTCAAATTCCTGTTCGGCCAGGTGTGGGACCCCACCAACACCACCACCGGGGCCCAGTACGGCATTCTTCCCTTCATCCTCACCTCCATATACGGCACCGCCGGGGCCATGGTCATCGGCGTGCCCATCGGCCTGATGACGGCCATCTTCCTGGCAAAGCTGGCCCCGCCCAGGGCCGCCTCCGTGATCCGCACCGCTGTGCAGCTGCTGGCGGGTATCCCGTCGGTGGTATACGGCCTGGTGGGCATGATCGTGCTGGTGCCCCTGATCCGCACCACCTTCTCCCTGGGGTCCGGCGCCTGTCTGCTGGCGGCCATCCTGGTGCTGTCCATTATGGTGCTGCCCTCCATCATCAACGTGTCGGAGACGGCCCTGCGGGCGGTGCCCCGGGAGTATGAGGAGGCCAGCCTGGCCCTGGGAGCCACCGCCGCCGAAACGTATTTCCGCGTCAGCCTTCACGCCGCCCGCAGCGGCGTGGCCACCGCCGTGGTGCTGGGCGTGGGCCGGGCCATCGGCGAGGCCATGGCCATCATCATGGTGGCAGGCAATGTGGCCAATATGCCGGGGCTGTTCCAGTCCGTCCGGTTCCTGACCACCGGCATCATCTCCGGCATGTCCTACGCCCCGGTGGGCAGTCTGTATCAGCAGGCCCTGTTTTCCATCGGCCTGGTGCTGTTTCTGTTCATTATGCTCATCAACGTATTTCTCAACGTGTTCATCAAAAAAAAGAAGGAGGACTGACCCATGGAGGAAAAGCTGTCGCCCCGCCGCCGTCTGTATGACAGGGGGCTGCGGTTTCTGGTGTGGCTGTGCGCGGGACTGACCTGCGCCCTGCTGCTGTTTCTCATCGGCTATATCTTCTATCGCGGGGTGCCGGGCGTCACCTGGCCCCTGCTGACCAGCCAGACCAGCTATATCAAAGACACCGTGGGCGTCCTGCCCAACATTCTCAACACCCTGTATATCATCGTGGCGGCCATGGTCATCGTCCTGCCCCTGGGGGTAGGGGCCGCCATCTATCTGACGGAATACGCCACAAACCGCCGGCTGGTGGCCGTCATCGAGTTCGCCGCCGAGACCCTGACGGGCATCCCCTCCATCATCTTCGGCCTGGTGGGTATGCTGCTGTTTGTGCAGCGGCTGGGCCTGAAGGCGGGCATCCTGGCCGGCGGCCTGACCCTGGTGGTGATGATCCTGCCCACCATCGTCCGCACCACCCAGGAGAGCCTGAAAACCGTGCCCCAGTCCTATCGGGAGGGGGCCCTGGGCCTGGGAGCCGGAAAGTGGCACATGATCCGCACCGTGGTGCTGCCCGGGGCCGTGGACGGCATCGTCACCGGCTGCATCCTGGCGGTGGGCCGCATTGTGGGCGAAAGCGCCGCCCTGCTGTATACGGCGGGCTTCGGCCTGGAGCTGGTGGGCTTTATCAAGTCCCTGCACACCTCCGCCGCCTCCCTGACCGTGGCCCTGTATGTCTACGCCACCGAGCGGGGCGAGACGGCCCTGGCCTTCTCCATCGCCACCATCCTGATGGTGCTGACCCTGCTGATCAACCTGTCCGCCTCCCTGGTGGGGCGGAAGCTGCGAAAGAAATGAGGCAATTTATGGAACCCATTCTTGAGGCCAAGAGCCTGAATCTGTGGTACGGGCAGAACCACGCCCTCCACGACGTATCCGTCGCCATCCCGGAGCGGCAGATCACCGCCTTTATCGGCCCCTCCGGCTGCGGCAAATCCACGTTCCTGCGGACTCTGAACCGCATGAACGACCTGATCACCTCCGTGAAGATCCAGGGACAGGTGGACTTCCACGGAAAGAACATCTATGATGCCGGGGTGGACCCCACCCTGCTGCGCAAGCGCATCGGCATGGTGTTTCAGAAGGCCAACCCCTTCCCCATGAGCATCTATGACAACGTGGCCTACGGGCCCCGGACCCACGGCATCCGCAGCCACGCCAAGCTGGACGACATCGTGGAGCGCTCCCTGCGCTCTGCCGCCATCTGGGACGAGGTGAAGGACCGGCTGAAAAAAAGCGCCATGGGCCTCTCCGGCGGCCAGCAGCAGCGCCTGTGCATCGCCCGGGCCCTGGCCGTGGAGCCGGAGGTGCTGCTGATGGACGAGGCCACCAGCGCCCTGGACCCCATTTCCACCTCCAAAATCGAGGACCTGGCCCTGGAGCTGAAGGAGCACTACACCGTGGTCATGGTCACCCACAATATGCAGCAGGCGGCCCGCATCTCCGACAACACGGCCTTTTTCCTGCTGGGCGAGCTGGTGGAGTTCGGCAGAACGGAGCAGCTGTTCTCCGCCCCCGCCGACAAGCGCACCGAGGACTACATCACCGGGAGGTTCGGATAATGAGAAGACAGTTTGACCAGCAGCTGGCGCTGCTGAACCGGGAGCTGATTGAAATGGGCGCCCTGTGCGAGGAGGTCATCGCCCTGGCCTCCAAGGCCCTGACGGAGGGAGACCCCGCCCTGGCCGCCCGGGTGGCCCCCCTGGACACCGAGATCGACCAGAAGGAGCGCACCATCGAGTCCCTGTGCCTGAAGCTGCTGCTGCAGCAGCAGCCGGTGGCCCGGGACCTGCGCCAGATCTCCGCCGCCCTGAAAATGATCACCGACATGGAGCGCATCGGCGACCAGGCCCAGGACATCGCCGAGATCGTCACCTTCCTGGAGGGCCGCACCGCCGAGCATGACGACATTCTCTGCCAGATGGCCCGGGCCACCATCTCTATGGTGACAGAAAGTGTTGACGCATTCGTAAAACATGATACAATAAAAGCAGAGGCGGTGCTTGCCGCCGACGACACCGTGGACGCCTATTTCCGCCAGGTGAAGCAGGCCTTGATCTCCCGCATCGCCGCCGACCCCGGCGACGGGGAGTACGCCCTGGACCTGCTGATGATCGCCAAGTATTTCGAGCGCATCGGCGACCACGCCACCAACATCGCCGAGTGGGTGATTTTTTCCATCACCGGCCGGCACAAGGAGGGATAGCCCATGATCTGGTGCGTAGAGGACGATGCCAGTATTCTTGATATTGAGGTATACACCCTGCAGTCCACCGGGTTCCAGGCCCAGGGCTTCGCCGACGGCGGGGCCTTCTGGTCCGCGCTGGAGTCGGCCCGGGAGCTGCCGGAGCTGGTGGTGCTGGATGTGATGCTGCCCGGTGTGGACGGTGTGGAGCTGCTGCGCCGTATGCGGGCCGCCCCTGCCACCCGTTCCATCCCCGTTGTCATGGCCACCGCCAAGGGCGCGGAATATGACAAGATCCAGGCTCTGGATCTGGGCGCGGACTACTATCTGACCAAGCCCTTCGGGGTCATGGAGCTGGTGTCCTGCGTGAAGGCGGTGCTGCGCCGCTGCGCCAGGCCCGCCCACCTGCTGCACCTGGCGGGCCTGGTCCTGGACCAGGACGCCCACACCGTCTCCTGCGACGGGCAGCGGGTGCCCCTGACCTATAAGGAATACGAGCTGCTGCGGCTGCTTTTGTCCCACCCCGGCATGGCCTTTACCCGGGACCAGCTGATGGCCCAGGTATGGGGCACCGATTACTGCGGCGAGACCCGCACCGTGGACATGCACATCCGCACACTGCGCCAGAAGCTGGGCCCCTACGGCAGTCTCATCCAGACCGTCCGCAACGTGGGCTACCGGCTGGAGGAACAAGGATGACCAAGAAAATTTTCCGCTCGTTTATGGTGTCCGCTGCCGCCGTGCTTTTAGCGGCGGTGGCCATCGTCATGACTTGCCTGTACAGCTATTTTGCCTCCGTGCAGGAAAACCAGCTGCAGGATCAGCTGCAGCTGGCCGCCGCCGCGGTGGAAACCCAGGGCCGCGACTATCTGAACAAGCTCACGGCGGACCGCTACCGCCTGACCTGGATCGCCCCGGACGGGGCGGTGCTGTGCGACACCAAGCGGGACGCCGAAAGCCTGGAAAACCACGGCGACCGCACCGAGGTGCGGGAGGCCCTGCGCACCGGCTCCGGCCACTCCACCCGCTATTCCAGCACCCTGCTGGAAAAAACCAGCTACTATGCCCGCCGGATGCCGGACGGCACGGTGCTGCGTATTTCCATCAGCCGGGCCACCGTGGGGATGCTGCTGCTGGGGATGCTGCCGGCCATTCTGCTGACGGCGGCGGTGGCCCTGATCCTGTCGGGCCTGCTGGCGGGCCGCCTGTCCCGCCGCATCACCGCGCCCCTGAACGCCCTGGATCTGGAGCACCCCCTGGAAAACGACACCTATGAGGAGCTGTCCCCCCTGCTGTGCCGCATCAACGTCCAGCGGCGGCAGATCGACAGCCAGCTGACGGACCTGCGCCGCCGGTCCGACGAGTTCCGGCAGATCACCTCCCATATGCAGGAGGGCCTGGTGCTGCTGGACGACGCCGGGGCTGTGCTGAGCATCAACCCCGCCGCCTGCCGGATTTTCGAGGCGGACGAGACCTGCCTGGGCCAGGATTTCCTGACGGTGGACCGCGGCCGCGACGTCAGCGACGCGCTGGCGTCCGCCATGGACGCCGGTCACAGCGAGGTCCGTGTCCAGCGGCTGGGCCGCATTTATCAGTTTGACATCTCCCGCATCCAGTCCGGCCAGGACGTGCTGGGCGCTGTCCTGCTGGCCTTCGACATCACCCAGCAGGAGACGGCGGAGCAGAGCCGCCGGGAGTTCACCGCCAACGTCTCCCATGAATTGAAGACCCCCCTCCAGGGGATCATCGGCAGCGCCGAGCTGATTGAAAACGGACTGGTGAAGCAGGAGGACCTGCCCCGGTTCGTGGGCCACATCCGCCGGGAGGCCCAGCGGCTGGTGGCCCTCATCGGTGACATCATCCGTCTGTCCCAGCTGGACGAGGGGGACCCCCTGCCCTGGGAGCAGGTGGACATCCCGGCTCTGTGCCGGGACATTGCCGCCGACCTGCGGGACAAGGCCGAGAAAAGCCAGGTCAGCCTTACCGTGGAGGGACAGGACGTCCAGGCGGAGGGCGTGCGCCGTCTGCTGCACGAGACCATCTATAACCTCTGCGACAACGCCATCGGGTACAACGTCCCCGGCGGCAGCGTCCGGGTCACCGTGTCGGATGCCGGCGAAAACGCCGTGATCTCCGTGGCGGACACCGGCATCGGCATCGCCCCGGAGCACCAGTCCCGGATCTTTGAGCGGTTCTACCGGGTGGATAAGAGCCACTCCAAGGCCTCCGGCGGCACCGGCCTGGGTCTGTCCATCGTGAAGCACGCCGCGGCCTATCACCACGGAACCGTGCAGCTGGAGAGCCAGCCCGGCAAGGGCACCACCATCACCGTCACCATTCCCAGGAAGCAATCCTGAAATATCCCCGGCTTGGCCGAAAAGCGCAAGCTTTCCGGCCAAGCTAAAACGCTGTATAAGTGAGGAAATTTTATGCTGCTGACTGCCGACATCGGAAACACCAACATCGTTCTGGCCCTGCTGGATGAGAAGGACCGGGTCGTATCCCAGTGCCGAGTCCCCTCCGGGGAAACGCTGCCGCCGGAGGCGTATGACGACGCCATCCGCCGGGTACTGGAGGGGCAGGCCGCCCCGGAAGGGGCCGTCATCGGCTCGGTGGTGCCCCGGCTGACGGAGGAAACGGCCCGGGCCATCCGAAGCGTTACGGGGCTGGAGGCCCTGGTGGTAGGTCCCACCACCCCGGCGGGGCTGGACATCGCCATTGAACAGCCGGAGACCCTGGGGGTGGACCTGCTGGCCGCCGACGCCGCCGCTGCGGCGGAGTATCCCCTGCCGGTGGTGGTGTTCGACTTCGGCACCGCCACCACCGTGACGGTGGTGGACCGGCAGCGCCGCTATCGGGGCGGCGTGATCCTGGCGGGGGTGAAGCTGAGTCTCCACGCCCTGTTTTCCGGCACGGCCCAGCTGCCGGACATCGCCCTGGAGGCCCCGGGGAAGGTCATCTGCTCCGTCACCGAGGACAGCCTTCAGGCTGGTGCCATTTACGGGGCCGCCGCCATGGCCGACGGTCTGCTGGACCGCATGGAGGAGGAGCTGGGCGCTCCCTGCACCGCCGTGGCCACCGGCGGCCTGGCCGGGGTCATTACCCCCTACTGCCGCCGGAGGATCCGGCACGACGACAGTCTGCTGCTGCGGGGTCTGGCCCTGATCTGGCGGAAAAACTGCGGAAATCGGTAAATTTTATCATATAGGAGGATTCTTATGGACCAGCTGCGACAGAAAAAAGGCTTTATCTGCGACATGGACGGTGTCATCTATCACGGCAACCGGCTGCTGCCGGGGGTGAAGGAATTTGTGGACTGGCTTTACCGGGAGGAGAAGAACTTCCTGTTTCTGACCAACTCCTCCGAGCGCAGCCCCAAGGAGCTGCAGCAGAAGCTCCGGCGCATGGGCCTGGACGTGGACGAGAGCCACTTTTACACCAGCGCCCTGGCCACGGCCCGGTTCATCAGCAGCCAGGCCCCAGGGTGCAGCGCCTATGTCATCGGCGGGGCGGGGCTGATCATGGCCCTCCACGACGAGGGCATCACCATGAACGACGTGGACCCGGATTATGTCATCATCGGCGAGGGCAACAGCTATAATTACGAGAACATCCTGCGGGCGGTGCGGCTGGTGCTGAAGGGCGCCCGGCTCATCGGCACCAACAGCGACCTGACCGGCCCCTCGGAGGACGGCATCATCCCCGCCTGCCGGGCCATGATCGCCCCCATCGAGATGGCCACCGGCCAGAGCGCCTATTTCGTGGGCAAGCCCAACCCCCTGATGATGCGCACGGGCCTGCGGATCCTGGGGGTCCACTCAGAGGACGCCGTGATGATCGGCGACCGCATGGACACCGACATGGTGGCCGGTATCGAAACCGGCCTGGACACGGTGCTGGTGCTCTCCGGCGTCACCCGGCGGGAGGACATCGCCAAGTTCCCCTACCGCCCCCGGCTGGTGCTGGACGGCGTGGGCGACATCCCCGGCCCGGCAGAACAATAAAAAATAAGCAATCCGCTTCCGGTTTTTGCCGGAAGCGGATTGCTTATTGTGATATCTTTAAGGGCGTAACCCCGGTTTAAGGATAATTTTACGGTCTGTTCAAAAACGGACGGAAGAATGTGGTATAATGTCCATATTAACAGATCGAGGTTTCTTATGGACAAGCATGTTTTCACGGATAAACAGAAAAAGCTCATCGCCTGGGCGGCCATCGCCATCTTCCTGCTGCTGTCGGCGGCGGTGGGGTGGTTCATTGGCCGCCCCCTGGTGCGCTTTGCCTCCCGGCCGGAGGAGTTCCGCCTGTGGGTGGACGGCCACGGCCTGCTGGGCATGGCCGCCTATGTGGGCATGGTGTTTTTGCAGGTGGTGGTGGCTGTGATCCCCGGGGAGCCCCTGGAGATCAGCGGCGGCTATGCCTTCGGGGCCCTGCGGGGCAGCGTGCTGTGTCTGCTGGGGGGGGTTCTGGGCAGCGTGGCGGTGTTTGCCCTGGTGCGGCGGTTCGGCCGGGAGCTGGTGGAGATCTTCTTCCCCCGGGAGAAGCTGGAGAAGCTGAAATTCCTGCAAAGCTCCCCCAAGCGGGACGCCCTGTTCTGGCTGATATTCACCGTGCCGGGCACCCCCAAGGACCTGCTGTGCTACTTCGCCGGGCTGACGGACCTGTCCTGGGGCAAGTGGCTGCTGCTGTGCACCGTGGGGCGTCTGCCCTCGGTGCTGACCTCCACCATCGGCGGCAGCGCCCTGGGGGTGAAGGACTATCAGTTTGCCATCCTGGTTTTCGCCGTGACCCTGGCGGTGTCCGGCGTGGGGCTGCTGATTTATCGGGCCGTCTGCCGGCGGCATGAGCGAAAGCAGCAGGAACACGAATAAGCAAAGCAGTCCCCCGGCCTGGGCCGGGGGACTGCTTTGCTTATTTTTCGTTGGCGATTTTCTCCTCCGTTTCCCGGAGAATAGCCTGCCGCAGGCAGGTCAGATAGGGGGACCAGGCGGCGTTTTCCATGGCGTAGGTGCGGTTCAGGTCGTATTCCCGAGGCTCCCAGGTGTCGATGGGGGACTCGTTGTGCTGGATCACGGCCTCAAATTTGTCCAGGGCCTTATAGATGCGGGACTCCGGAGTCTCCTGGGCGGCCATCTCCCGGTACAGGGCGCGCATCTCCGCCCCATAAGGGGCGGGCAGGGTGTCCACCCACTCATGCAGCAGCCGCTCCTCCCGTACCTCGTCCTCCGCCGTTTTGCGGAAGGTGGGGATATCGCCGGTGAAGCACTCCCCCAGGTCGTGGATCAGGCACATGCGGATGACCCGGTCCATATCCGCCTGCGGAAACTCGTCCCGCAGCCAGAAGGCCATCAGGGCGATGCGCCAGCTGTGCTCTGCCACGCTTTCCGGGCGGCGGTGAGAGGTGCAGCAGTGGCGGGTGGTGTCCTTCAGCCGCTCCGCCGTGTGCAGAGCGGCCAGCAGATCGGTGGGATTCATGGAGGACCTCCTTATCTCAGATCTCTGCCCACTGGACCGGGGAGCCGTGCTCCCGCAGCAGGTCCAGCAGGTCCCGGGTGGACAGCCACACGGTGGCGGTGTTGTCGTTGGGGTGAACGCCGATGCGGCCTCCCTCGAAATCCCGGTCCAGATAGAACTGCACCGACCGGTCCGGATCGTTCAGCAGGCCCAGAGGCGTCACGGACCCGGGGGCCAGGTGCAGCCGGGCCATCAGGTCCTCCGGAGAGGCGAAGCTCAGCCGGGTGGTGCCGTGGCGGCGCTGAAACTCCTTCAGGTCCACCCGCTTGTCGTGGCGGATGGTGATGAGATAGTAATTCTGCTTTTTGGCGTCCCGGACGAAGATGTTCTTGGCGTCGTCCTCCGGATACGGCATGTCCACGGCGGCGCACTCCTCCATATTGAATACCGCCGGGTGCTCGGTGATCTCAAAGGCCACGCCCCGGGCCCGGAGATAGTCATAGGTTTCCTGCTTGGTCATGGGATGCTCCTCCTTGGATGCTCTGGCGATTTTGCTTTATTGTAGCAGAGAGCGGCGGCCATTGCAAGCCCGGGAAAAACTCCCGTCCGCCGGTGTGGCACATTTGTGCATTATGCGGATTCCCTTTCGGGGGAAATTGCCGTACAATGAATGGGAAAATATACAGGGAGAGAACCGGAATATGAGCATTATTTTCTTTGACATCGACGGCACCGTCATGGACCTGGACGGCACCATTCCCCCCTCCGCCGTGACGGCGGTGCGGCGGCTGCGCCAGGCGGGGCACCACTGCGTCATCAACACCGGGCGGCCCAGGCTTGCCATGGACCCGCAGCTTATGGACATGGATTTTGACGGACTGGTGTGCTCCTGCGGCCAGTATATCCAGTTGGACGGGAAGATCATCCGCCATGTGGGCTTCGACCGGGAGACCAGCCGGAAAATCCTGGAGATCGGCCGCCGGTGCCGGGTGGATATGTACTTTGAGGAGGCGGAGCGCATCTGGTGCGACACCCCACACGGCGTCGTGAACCGGGAGCTGCGGGGTGCCATCGCCCGGTTGGAGGCCCGGGGCGTCCGGGTGGGACAGCCCGACGGAGACCCGGACTTCCACTTTGACAAGGTGTGCGTGCTGACGGCGCCGGACAGCCTCCGGGAGGAGTTCCTGGCGGAGGTGGCCCCCATGTGCCAGATCATCGACCGGGGCAACATGCTGGAGCTGCCGGTGCGGGGGTATTCCAAGGCCTCCGGCTGCCTGGCGGTGGCCCAGGCCCTGGGTGAGGACCTGGCCGACTGCTATGCCATTGGCGACAGCGCCAACGATTTGGAGATGCTGCAATGCGTGGGGCATCCGCTGGTGATGGGCAATGCCCCGGCCCGGGTGCAGGCGGTGGCGGAGTATGTCACCGGCACCCCGGCGGAGGATGGCCTGTACCACGCCATGGTCCACGCGGGCCTGCTGGCGGAATAACCGCCCTTTTCCCGATAGCCAGATATATATCAAAGCCGCCCGGCGGGGGATGGACGGCGCTTTTTCCGGGCAGCCTGTCAAAAATTTTTTTGACAGGCTGCTTGCAGCATTTCAGAACGTTACGTTCTGAAATGCCTATGATTGCAAACGAAAGACACCCCTGATGGGGTTTCTTTCGTAACGATCTTCCTTTCCGAAGACGGCTTTTCCCTGCGCATTCCGGCGTCCGAACGGAAAAAACGCCGCCCAGGATGGACGGCGTTTTTTCCGGAACAAAAAGAAGGAAAACAATAAAAGGGGAAATTGGCTGGATTTACTTGTGATCCACGGAATACATGTGCTCAATCAGGCACAGGATCTTATCGGAATAGCCGATCTCGTTATCGTACCAGGAGACCACCTTCACGAAGGTGTCGGTCAGGGCGATACCGGCCTTGGCGTCGAAAATAGAGGTGTGGGTGTTGCCCAGGAAGTCGGAGGACACCACGGGCTCGTCGGTGTAATCCAGAATGCCCTTCAGCTGGCCCTCGGCGGCCTTCTTCATGGCGTCGCAGATCTCGTCATAGCTGGCGGGCTTCTCCAGGTTCACGGTCAGGTCCACCACGGACACGTCCAGGGTGGGCACGCGCATGGACATACCGGTGAGCTTGCCGTTCAGGCTGGGAATCACCTTGCCCACGGCCTTGGCAGCGCCGGTGGAGCTGGGGATGATGTTGCCGGAAGCGGCGCGGCCGCCCCGCCAATCCTTCACGGACACACCGTCCACGGTTTTCTGGGTGGCGGTGGTGGAGTGAACGGTGGTCATCAGGCCGTCGGCAATGCCGAAGTTATCGTGCAGCACCTTGGCAATGGGGGCCAGGCAGTTGGTGGTGCAGCTGGCGTTGGACACGAAAGTCATATCGGAGGTGTAGCTGTCCTGGTTCACGCCCATAACGAACATGGGGGTGTCGTCCTTGGAGGGGGCGGACATGACCACATGCTTGGCGCCGGCCTCGATATGGCCCTTGGCCTTGTCCTTGGTCAGGAACAGGCCGGTGGACTCGATGACGTACTCCGCGCCGATCTCCTTCCAGGGCAGGTTGGCGGGGTCACGCTCGGCGTACACGGGGATCACGTGGCCGTCCACGATGATGGAATTATCGCCGGAGGACACCTGGGCATTGATCCTGCCGTGCATGGTGTCATACTTCAGCATATAGGCCAGGTAATCGGCGGGACACAGGTCGTTGATGCCCACGATCTCGATCTCGGGGTGCTGCAGGCTGCAGCGCAGGACCATGCGGCCGATGCGGCCAAAACCATTGATGCCGACTTTGATGCTCATATAAACACAGCTTCCTCTCCGTAATGGAATATATCAAATGTATGGTACGTTTAGTATTATATGCGATGAATTCCAAAAATGCAAGACCCTTTTTAAAATTTTTCTGATTTTCCAGAATGCGACAAATATCTTGTGTTTTTCCTCTTTCTTTGATATAGTATGGTATAAATTTGCATGACAGACAGAACGTTCCGGGAATAAGCGTCGGGCTTTTCCGGAATCGTAAACAATAGTGGAAGGAGGCTGTATCACATGGAATACAGCGAAGCCGAAAAGCAGATGCTCCGCGAGGTGCTGCCGGGGATTGCCGTCCAGCTGCGCGGGGCATTGGCCAATATACATGGGGCTTTGGGCCGCCTGGCTCCGGAGCGGCTGCGGGACCGGGACACCGGAACGGACCGCAGCGCCGCCATTCTGTGCCAGAGCTATTACAAGATCCTGCGGGTGGTGAACAACCTGTCCGACGCCCCCATGCTGGCGGAGGACAAGCCCCTGGACACGGAGAACGTGGAGCTGGTGGAGCTGCTGGAGGGTCTGTGCCGCCAGGGGCAGGTCCTGGCGGAGCTGCTGGACCTGCGCCTGGTGTTCACCTGCCGGGACCGGGCCCACGTCATCGCCGCCAACCGGGAGCTTTTAGAGCGGCTGTTCTGGAACCTGGTGTCCAACGCCATGAAATTCACGCCCCCCGGCGGGACCATCGAGGTGGCCCTGCGGACGGGGCCGGACTGCGTGCTGCTGTGCGTGAAGGACAGCGGCCCCGGCATTCCTCAGGACAAGCTGGAGCGGCTGTTTGACCGCTGGCAGCACAGCAATATGGACCTGCCGGTCCACGGGCTGGGCCTGGGCCTGCCCCTGTGCCGCCGCATTGCCCAGGGCCACGGCGGCAGCCTGGTGGTCTCCTCCCGGCAGGGGGAGGGCACCGCGGTAACGGTGCGCCTGCCGGACCGCCGCAGCGGCGTGACCCTGATGCGCCAGCCGCTCTTCCACTATGCCGGCGGCTTCAACCCGGTGCTGGTGGAGCTGGCCGACGCCCTGCCGGTCCAGGCGTTCACCAGGAATTATATTGATTGAAGGATTGCCGTTTTTTCCCTGTTTTATGCATAGGAGGTCACACATGGAAGGAAAACGCGTATTGGTGGCCATGTCCGGCGGCGTGGACAGCAGCGCCGCCGCTCTGCTGCTGCGGCAGCAGGGGTACGAGTGCGACGGGGCCATGCTGCGGCTGTATAACGGCGAAAAGGCAGGCACCTGCTGCTCCGCCGACGACGCCGGCGACGCCCGGTCCGTGGCCTATCGCCTGGGCATGAAGTTTTATGTGTTCAACGAGACGGAGCGCTTCGCCCGGGAGGTCATGGACCGGTTCGTGGCGGAATACTGCGCCGGACATACCCCCAACCCCTGCATCGACTGCAACCGCTGCCTGAAGTTCGGCGCGCTGCTGGACCGGGCCCTGGTGCTGGGGTATGACTACATCGCCACCGGCCACTATGCCCGGGTGGACCGGGACCCGGTCACGGGGCTGTATCGCCTGCTGCGAGGCCGGGACCGGCGGAAGGACCAGAGCTATGTGCTCTATCAGCTGACCCAGGGCCAGCTGGCCCACCTGCTGCTGCCGGTGGGGGACTATGACAAGCCCGCCATCCGGGAAAGCGCCCGCCAGGCGGGGCTGCTGAACGCCGGCAAGGCCGACAGCCAGGACATCTGCTTTGTCCCCGACGGGGACTACACGGCGTTTTTGCAGGAATACGGCCATGTGACCCTGGAGCCCGGGAACTTTGTGGACCGGGAGGGCCGGGTGCTGGGCCGCCACCGGGGCCTTCCCTGCTACACCACCGGCCAGCGGAAGGGGCTGGGGGTGTCCGCCGGGAAGCACGTCTATGTGGTGCGGAAAAACGCCCGGGACAACACCATTCTGCTGGGGGATGACCGGGACCTGTTCACCAGCCGCCTCACCGCCTGCCGGGTGAACTGGATCGCCGGGGCCGCCCCGGCGGGCTCCATCCGGGTCACCGCCAAAACCCGATACAGCCAGACGGAGGCCGAGGCCGCCGTGACCCCCCTGCCGGACGGGCGCATGGAGGTGGTCTTTGACCGGCCCCAGCGGGCCGTCACCGCCGGACAGGCGGTGGTGCTGTACGAAGGGGACCAGGTGCTGGGCGGCGGCGTCATCGAGGACTGAGACAAAAGACTTGCGTTCCATATGGACAGCAATCCGGAGGCGCACCTTAAAGCGGTCAACGAGTATAAATCTTCGGAGCAGCCTCAGATCGGAGGAGTGTTATGATCATTAACTGCGTATGGGAGCATAATGGCAGCGACACCTTGCTTTATGCCACAAATTTTGTCGGTGCATATACCCGTGGCGAAAGCCTTGAAATCGCAAAGACAAAGATGCCGCAGGAAATCGTTTCTTATTGCAGCTGGCTGGGCATGGAGGCCGAGGGCAAAGCGGAAATCGTGATCGTCGGAGAAAAATGCTCCGAGCTTACAATTCGGGACGCGGATTCCGATGTGCTTTTTGAAAGCGAACAAGCACCACTGACAACAGAAGAATATGAGACGCTTAAAACCCTTGCGCTGAAGTCAGCAAAGGATTTCCTCGCATTGTTCGAATCTATCCCGGATAAGAACGCAGCCGCCGCACCGGAACGCAAGAGCTTTTACGGACCAGTTCCCCGCACGGCAAATGAAATGTACGAGCATACAAAGAATGTGAATACATATTATTTTGCGGAGATTGCTGTGGATGCCGATCATGACGGCAACATATACGAATGCCGCAAGCGGGGATTTGAAGCGCTGGAATCAAGCCCCGATTTTTTGCAGAATACCGTCAGAAAAGGCAGCTATGGTGAGGATTGGTCACTGCGTAAAGTCCTGCGCCGTTTTATCTGGCATGACCGTATCCACGCAAAAGCCATGTATCGAATGGCGATAAAAGTGTTCGGGGCGGAGCATGTGGCAAATCCGTTTTGCTTTTGATTGGAGAAGACTATGGACATTGAATTTGTAAATCCGGGCGTTGATTATATGATTCAGCGGATGATGGACTTTCAGACCGAAGACGAGTCAGCCTTTTGGTCTGAACCCCTATACTGTTTCTATCCGCAGCTTGATAAAGCCTATGCGATCAGTTTACCTTTCTCCGAAAGGAGCGAATACATTGAGCGAACCATGCGAGCCGTTTATGCCGAGTTGGAAGATACGATCAATGAAAAGGCAGCTTTATATACTCGCCATTGGAACGCTTGTAAGCCGCAGATTACAGCAGCTTTATCGGATGCTTTTGGCGTGGATTGTGCCAACTTATTTAACGACATACGGTGCAATTTGAGCTTGAATCCTATTGAGCCGCGGTTTCTGAAAGAACACTGTTATGATACTTTCTATCTGAACAGCGAAAGAGGCGCGATCGGTGGTGGAATACACGAGATCATACATTTTGTTTGGTTCCATGTATGGAATAGGTTGTTCGGAGACAGTTACGACGAATATGAACGCCCATCACTCAAATGGATTTTGAGTGAAATGGTGGTTGAGTCTGTGATGAAGGATGAACGACTCAGTTCCATCAATCCCTACTTCCCCAGAGAGAACGGCGGCTGCATCTACCCCTATTTTTTCGATATGGTGGTGGATGGCAAACCGATTTTGGACACGCTGGATGCCATGTACCAGAGTCAGCGTATCGAGGATTTTATGCGGAATAGTTATGCTTATTGCAAAGAACATGAAGCGGCTATCAGAGCGCATATTCAGAATTCGGAGGGCGGTATCTTTGCCAGATAACAGGAATCGCAAGCGGCCGATACAGGTCAGATTCTTTGTGGATTTTCATTGATGGCAGGGTTCGGTGAAGAAATTGCAATATTACAGTCTTAACAAAAAGAGACGGGCCTCGGGCGTGTGCCGATAAGACAGTAATTTGAGAAAATTACGAAATCGGCAACTGCGAAACAGGATTGGACAAAACAGGCGACATTCAACTTCGGTTGGATGCCGCCTGTTTTTACATCTAAGGGTTGAGAATCACCTGTTTTTTGCGCTGTAAAGCAAGGATAACGAAAAGGGTGAAATAGTTATCGCCTCTGTGCGGTTCTTTTGTGAAACAGCGAATCGCTGCATAGCGGATACCGTTCGCTGGGGAGTGCGTATATTTACGATTGTGCAAAACACCCCACAAAACCGCAAAGTCGATAGGTGGGTATTTCGATGCAGAGTATGTTCGACACGGTGGAAACTGAAAATCAACTTTCATTCGCAGAAAAGTTACATTTTAGGGTGTTAAATTCCGAGTATTCTATTGAAAACAGAGCTATCCTTGTGATAAAATATGTGTACACACTAACAGTCGGGAGACAGGGCAAGGAGTAACCAAGTGAGAATACAACATAAAAACCTAACAATCCGCCAAGCCGAGGTTACCGATGCGAAGCAGCTTGCCGCTTGGTGGAATGATGGTGCTGTGATGGCACACGCAGGCTTTCCCAACGGTCTGGGAACGACCGAGGAAGAAGTTGTAAAAGGGCTTAGAAATGGTCTTCTGGTCGTTGAGGAAAGCGACCGTCTGATTGGCGAGTGCAATTACCACAATGCGTCAGATGGAGTTGCAGAAATTGGCATTAAGATCTGCGAAACCGATTGTCAGAACCGTGGTGTTGGCAGAAAGGTTTTGAGTATGCTGATCCGTTGGCTCTTCAGAAACGGCTATGCCGAAATCATCCTCGATACGAACTTGACGAACACAAGAGCGCAGCACGTTTACGAATTACTTGGATTCCGTAAGGTACGGACCAATATCGACTCTTGGAAGGACCAACTCGGTCGGCTTCAATCATCGGTTGATTATGCGCTGGTTGAGCAGGATTTTGTCAGTTATGAGTGAGGGAGACCCCTATACCGGATAAAGCAGACCGCAAGCGACCGATACAGGTCAGATTCTTTGTGGATTTTCGTTGATGGCAGGGTTCGGTGAAGAAATTGCAATATTACAGTCTTAATAGAAGAGACGGGCCGAGGCCCGTCTCTTTTTGCTTTTTCACGCACTTTCCCCGCCATAAAAACTCAAGGTTGACTTTTGCGGAAAATACGCTAAGATGGAGGGTAGAAAGGGCACCCAATTCTGTTAAAAGTGTGTAGGAGGTCACCTGATATGAAATTCTCCAGCAAGGTCCAGAAATGCGGCCTGTCCCCCATGCGGAAGTTCCATCCCTACGCCGTGGCGGCGGAGGCCAAGGGCAGAAAGATCTATCACCTGAACATCGGCCAGCCGGACATCGAGACTCCCAAGGCGTATTTCGAGGCCGTGCGGCATTTTGACCTGCCGGTGCTGGAGTATGCCCCCTCCCCCGGCATGCCGGTGCTCATCGACGCCATCCGGCATTACTATGACAAGCTGGACATGCACTTCGACGCCGGTGACATTCTCATCACCAACGGCGGCTCCGAGGCCCTGCAGATCGCCTTCAACTGCATTCTCGACGACGGCGACGAGATCCTGATTCCCGAGCCCTTCTATCCCAACTACAACACCATGGTGCGCACCTGCGGCGCGTCCATCCACCCCATTCCCACCAGCCCCCACGAGGGCTACCGCTACGCCGACCGGGCCCGGGTGGAGGCGGAGATCAACCAGCATACCCGGGCCATCGTATGCACCAACCCCGGCAACCCCACCGGCGTGGTGCTGACGCCGGAGGAAATGCGCATGCTGGTGGACGTGGCCAAGGAGCACGGCCTGTTCATCATCGGCGACGAGGCGTACCGGGAGTTTGTCTACGCCGGGGAGCCTCTGCAGTCCATGGGCCAGTTTGCGGACGCGGCGGAAAACGTCATCGTCATCGACACCGTGTCCAAGCGGTTCTCCGCCTGCGGCGCCCGCATCGGCTGCCTGATCACCCGGAACCGGGAGCTGATGGCCCACGCCATGAAATATGCCCAGTGCCGCCTGTCCGTTCCCACCCTGGACCAGGTGGCCGCCGCCGCCCTGTACGACGTGGGGCCGGAGTATTTCGCCGCCGTCCGGGAGGAGTATAAGCGCCGCCGGGACACCGTGATGCAGAAGCTCCAGGCCATCCCCGGAGTGGTCTGCGAGTGTCCCAAGGGGGCTTTCTATGTGATGGCCGCCCTGCCGGTGGACGATGCCGACGTCTTCCAGCGCTGGCTGCTGGAGGAGTTCCAGGACAACGGCGACACGGTGATGTTCGCCCCCGGCGAGCCCTTCTATGCCACCCCCGGCCGGGGCCGCAGCGAGATCCGCATCGCCTATGTGCTCAAGCAGGAGGACCTGGAGCGGGCCATGGACCTGCTGGCCCTGGGCATCCGGGCCTATAACGCAAGATAAAGCATCCCGATACGCAAAAATCTGTTGCTGCGAGCCGGCCCACGGGCTGGCTCGTAGCAGCTTTAGCCATAGTAGCGCATGGCCTGTGCCGGTCCGGCATCCGTACAGCGCCGGGTATGCTCGGAGATCGCTTCCTGCTTCTCCAAAGCGTACTGCCGTGAGTCCGTCCGCAGGCGGCTGCAGTCCTGCATCGGCTGTCCGCCCTCTTTACAGGCGGGCTTTTTTGTAGTATTCTGGGTCATAGTTGACGCCTCCCCATTGAAAGATTCCGTTTCCGGATATCATGAATTATACATACGGTGGGAAGCGGCGGCTATGTGGAATGGACGGGAACTTTGACGACATCTTTGTGAAGATATCACAAAGGAGAACCAGAAGAAGGAGCAGCTATGGACTTGAGCCATTTTGACCGATATCCCACTGTGGAGGAGCTTCTGAGGCTCCCGAGCTTCAGCTGCAGTCGAGTCTGCGGCGGTCATGCAGGACTTGACCGCCTTGTGCGTGGAGCCAATCTGACGGATACGCCGGACTATTCCCGCTGGCTCTCTGCCGGTGAACTGCTTATCACCACCGGCTTTTCCATTGCTGGGGATCAGCAGGCCGTTGATGCTCTGTTGCCCACGGCGGAACGCTGCGGACTGTCGGGCGTCTGCATTAAGGTCGGCAGATATCTGCCGGATGTTATGCCTGCCGGGCTGGTGGAGGCGGCAGACCGGCTGTCCCTTCCGCTGATTGCGCTTCCGGCACAGGCGAGATTTTCGGACCTGGCCAGCGCCGTGTCCCAGGAGATCGCCCGGCGGCAGATCCCGGCCGAGCAGGAACGGAGAGAGGCGCTGTACCTTGCTCAGCTGCTGAGTACACCGCTTTCCGACAGCGCCGCCCTGCAAACGGCTCGGGAGCTGGACATAAACCCCGAACAGCCGCACATGATCCTGCGCCTGCACATCGAGGCAGCCGCATCGGAAAAACGCCGCCTGATGCACGAGTCGGCTCGCTGCTTCCGACAGGCAGGTGTCCGGGTCTGGGCCGCTGTGCTGGATGGGGAGCTGGTGATCCTGCTGGCGTGTGGGGATGATCCTGCCGCAGAGGAGAGCTTTTCCCGTATAGCGAAGATTTTCGCCGCCGGATGCCCGGAGCGGAGCTTCTGCGGCATCGGGCGGCCATATGCCGGAATCTGCGGATTGCTCCGGGCCGATGACAGCGCCCGCACGGCGCTGCAAATGGCGCGTGCGCAGGGGATTTCCTGCCTGACGGATGACCCGGCAGGGGTGGTGCGGATGATTGGCAGCGATTCGCCGGAGGCGGCCATTGCCTCCTATGTCCGGGATCACCTGGCGCCGATTTTTTGCCAGGAGTCCGGGCGGCGGCGCGAACTGCTGGACACGCTGGAATGCTGGTTTGTCTGCTTCGGCAACCAGCGGCAGATGGCCCAGCTGATGCACCTGCACTACAACACGGTTGCCTATCGCCTGCATCAGCTGTGGGGCATACTCCCCGGCGGACAGCCCGAGGGCGATGCAAGACTGGCCCTGCAAACGGCGCTGTATCTTTACAGGCAGAGGCCGGATATCTGCAAGCGGTCATAATAAACCGTGCATAGCAGACAAATCAGGCTGCAGGGCTTTTGTCCTCAAAGAACGCACCGCCAGGTGCGTTCTTTTTTCACAGGCACATACTCACCGGCCAGGCCAGCAGCACGGACACGGCGGCGTGGGCGGCCTTGGCCGCCAGATACGGCCCCATGGGCAGGTCCGTGCCGGACAGCACGGCGGCGGACTGCCCGTGGACCGACAGGCCGCCCCAGCCCAGCAGGCCCGCCGCCCACACGAAGCCCCGGCGGGTATGGGGCAGGGCCAGGATCCCCTGGGTCAGCTCCACCGCTCCCGACAGCACCGGGTGGCTCAGACCCGTGACCCGGCCCATTACCCGCAGCAGCACCAGAAAGAACACCACGAAGCCGCAGATGTACACCATGGTCCCGGCGGCGTCCCGCACGGCGGCGATCAGGGCCGGGACAAGGGCGGGACGGGCCGGGACAGAGCCGGGACGTTCCGACGGCTCCGCCGCCCGCCGGGGCAGGGCCAGGGCTATGACCAGCGCCGCCAGAATATGCACCCCCCACAGCAGCACCCCGGCCCGGAGGCTGCCGAAGCAGCCCAGCCCCGCCACCCCCAGGATAAACGCCGGGCCGCAGTTGTTGGAAAACAGCAGCAGGCGGCAGGCCTCCCGCCGGGAGATGCCGCCCCGGCGATACAGCTGGGCCACGGTGCGGGCCCCCACGGGATAGCTGCCCGTAAGGCCCAGGAGAAAGGCCCTGGCTCCGGCCCGGCTGCACCCCAGCAGCCGGGCCAGAGGACCCAGAGCCGGGGACGCCCCGGCGTCCAGCGCCGTCAGCAGGCCCGACACCGCCAGAAACGGAAACAGCGCCGGGATCACCGATCCGGTGCACAGGGCCAGCCCGTCCCGGACGGCCTGGGCTGCTTCCGCCGACCGGGCCAGCAGAAGCCCAAGAGCCGCCAGGCATCCCCAGGCCGCCAGCCTTCCCTTCATATCCCTCACCTCCATGGCCACTGTATGCGCCCCGGCGGTGGGACTTGCAAGTTTTTCCGGCGGCGCGCATAGGGTTTACGGAATCGGGAGAAAGGCGGTGGCGCGGCATGGAGAGAGGGTGGCTGACCCGGGCGGGCCAGGCAGCTATGGAGCGGCTGGACCTGCCGGGGGATATCCCGGCGGGGGTGCCGCATATGGAGCTGATAGGCGAGCGGGAGTTTTTCATGTGCCGGCACCGGGGGGTGCTGTCCTACAGCACGGAAACCGTGGAGATCGGCGGCGGGAGCCTGACGGTGCGGGTGATCGGCACGGAGCTGCAGCTGGTGGCCATGACGGAGGAGGAGCTGCGGCTGCGGGGCCGCATCGCCGCGGTGGAGCTGCGGTCGGGAGGCGGCCATGTATAAGGCGGCGGTGAACTTCCTGCGGGGCCAGGTGCTGGTCCACATTGAAAGCGGCTGCCCGGAGCGGGTGGTGAACCTGTGCGCTGGGGCGGAGGTGCCCTTCTGGGACGTGCAGTGGCTCTCGCCGGTGGAGCTGACCCTGCGCACCACCCGGCGGGGACTGGCGCAGGTGCGCCGGGCGGCGGAGCAGGTGGGGGCCGCGGCCACGGTGCGGCGGGAGCAGGGGGCGCCCCTGCTGGCCCGGCGGCTGCGGCGGCGGTATGTGCTGCTGGCGGCGGCGCTGCTGACGGTGCTGCTGGTGGTGGAGGGGAACTTCACCATCTGGGAATTTCAGGTCAGCGGCAACGAGACGGTGTCGGACGAGGCCGTCTTACGGGCACTGGAGGATTACGGCATCACCATCGGCACCCGGAGCCTGGACATCGACCAGAAGGACATGCGCAACCATGTGCTGCTGGAGCTGGAGGACGTGGTGTGGCTGGCGGTGAACGTACGGGGCTGCGTGGCCCGGGTGCAGGTGGTGGAGCGGGTCCGGGGGCAGGACATGGTGGAGGACGGCCCGGCCAACGTGGTGGCCCGGCGGCCGGGGCTTGTGACCCGGGTGGAGGCCCTGGGGGGCCAGGCCGCCGTGGTCCCCGGGGACACCGTGACCCAGGGACAGCTGCTGATCTCCGGGGCGGTGGACCTGGACAACGGGGGGCTGCGGTGGCAGCACGGCATGGGCCGGGTGTGGGCCAGAACCTGGTACGAGCTGACGGCCCAGGTGCCCCTGACGGTGCGGCAGAGGGGGGCCCCCCTGTCCTCCCGGACCCGGTATGCCCTGGATATCGGCAAAAAGCGGATAAAATTATACGGAAAGGGTAGCACATTGGGGGGCGACTGTGATAAAATAACCCAGTATAGGCCTGTGTGCCTGCCCTGGGGCCTGCGCCTGCCCATCACGGTGGCGGCGGAGACGGTGACGGCCTATGGTCCGTCCACGGACCTCCGCCGCAGTGCCGGAGAGGCCCGGCAGGAGGGGGAGGCCCTGCTGCGGGAACAGCTGGAGGCCCTGCTGGGGGACACCGGGGCCGCCGAAAGCGTCCGCATTGACGCCGTGGAGCAGGGCTCGTGGCTGCTGGTGACCCTGCGGGCGGAGTGCCTGGAGGAGATCGGCCGGGAGGTCCCGCTGACCAAGGAATAAATTTTGGAAGATACAAGGGGAGGAATGCCCAATGGAACAGCGCATCGGAATCGAGCGCATGGAGGAGGCCATCAACCTGTTTGGCTCCTTTGACGAAAACATCCGTCTGCTGGAATCGGAATTTCAGGTGACGGTGGTGAACCGGGGCGGCGAGCTGGTGATCTCCGGGGAACCGGAGAACGTGATGCTGGCGGAAAAGGCGGTGCAGGCCCTGCTGACCCTGTCCGCCAAGGGCGAGAGCATCAGCGAGCAGCACGTCCGCTATGTCGTCGGCCTGTGCCGCAGCGGCCAGTCCGAGCGCATCGGCGAGCTGACCCAGGACGTGATCTGCATCACGTCCAAGGGCCGCCCGGTGAAGCCCAAGACCATCGGCCAGAAGCAGTATGTGGACGCCATCATGCAGGACACCGTCACCATCGGCGTGGGCCCCGCCGGAACCGGCAAGACCTATCTGGCGGTGGCGGCGGCGGTGGCCGCCTTCCGGGACAAGCAGGTCAACCGCATCATCCTGACCCGCCCTGCCGTGGAGGCCGGGGAGCGGCTGGGCTTCCTGCCCGGCGACCTGCAAAGCAAGGTGGACCCCTATCTGCGGCCTCTGTACGACGCCCTGTTTGACATGCTGGGGGCGGAGACGTACCAGAAATATCTGGAGCGGGGCAACATCGAGGTGGCCCCTCTGGCCTATATGCGGGGCCGGACCCTGGACGACAGCTTCATCATCCTGGACGAGGCCCAGAACACCAGCCGGGAGCAGATGAAGATGTTCCTGACCCGGATGGGCTTCGGCTCCAAGGTGGTCATCACCGGCGACATCACCCAGATCGACCTGCCCGGGGACAAGCCCAGCGGCCTGAAGGAGGCCATGAAGGTCCTCAAGGGGGTGGAGGGCGTGTCCATCTGCCAGCTGGGCAAGGCCGACGTGGTGCGGCATGTGATGGTCCAGCGCATCATCGAGGCCTATGCCCGGTTTGAGGAGAAAAAGAGATGAGAAAGACCCACTATATCCCCGTTACCGCCGACGTGCCCGGGGCCGCCAGTGATGCCAACTGCGCCCTGATCCGCCGCACCATCCGCACGGCCCTGGCGGCGGAGGGGGTCACGGCCCCCTGCGAGGTGGACGTGCTGCTGACCGACGACGAGGGCATCCACCGCATCAACCTGGATATGCGGCAGGTGGACCGGCCCACGGACGTGCTGAGCTTTCCGGAATTTGACCTGGCCCCCGGGGAGCATCCGGGGCCGGAGGACGCCGACCCCGGCACGGGACTGATCCCTCTGGGGGACATGGTGCTGTCCATGGAGCGGGTGGCGGCCCAGGCCAAGGAGTTCGGCCACTCCCGGCGGCGGGAGCTGGCGTACTTAGTGACCCACTCGGTGCTGCACCTGCTGGGCTACGACCACCTGGACGAGGGGCCTATGAAGGAGCAGATGCGGGCCCGGGAGGAGGCCGTCATGGCCCTGCTGGGCCTGGAGCGGTGATACACGATCAAAGGAGATTTGCCATGAAGATACGGAACCTGTGCGCCCTGCTGCTGGCGCTGATGCTGCTGGCCCTGGCGAGCTGCGGCAAAAAGGAGGATCATCCCCAGCCGGAGGACCCCAACGTCACCCAGGAGGAGGGAGCGGTGCCGGTGCACCTGGTGTGCAGCAACGGCTCCATTACCCTGCGCTTTTCCCTGGAGGAGGGCCACTGGCTGTGGGCCGACGACAAGACCTTCCCCCTGGACGAGAGCTATGCCCTGGCCCTGCTGGAGACGGTGCAGGGCATCGAGAGTCTGCCGCCTGTCACCACCGCCGCCCAGCTGGCGGACTATGGCCTGGACAGCCCCACCAAATACGTCACCGTCACCGACAGCAAGGGCGAGTCCGTCACCTATCGCCTGGGCAGCGAGTCCGACGGCAGCGTGTATGTATACCGGGAGGGGGCCGAGGCCACGGTGTATGCCGTGCCGGACCTGCTGGGTCAGATCGGCCGCAGCATCTATGACATGATGGCCCTGCCGGAGCTTCCGCAGCTGACGGCGGAGAACGTCACCTCCCTGACCGTCACCGCCGGAGAGAGCACCCTGCCCCTGACTCCTGCGGAGGGGGCCTGGACCGCCGATGGCCGGGATGTAACGGATCAGCTGGCAGACCTGACTGCCTGGCTGGGGGATATGCACCTGGCGGCCTGTGTGGACTGGCGGCCCAGCGCCGGGGCAGCGGCCCTATGCGGGCTGGACCAGCCGGGTGCAGTTCTGACGGCGGAGTATACCCATAACGGGGTGCAGCACAGCTTCACCCTGACGGTAGGCGGTCAGCGGGGCGCAGGCTACTGCGTCACCGTTTCCGATGACGACACCATTTATCTGATGAGCGCGGAGGCCCTGGCCCCGCTGCTGGCCCTGGCCCAGACGGGCCTGGCATAAAGAAGGAGGCGCCCCATGCGGCTGCTTGTGATCGAGGATGAAAAGCGCCTGGCCCGGAACCTGGCGGAGCTGCTGCGGCGGCAGGGGTACACCGTGGACGTCAGCAGCGACGGCGTGTCCGGCTATGACAACGCCTCCACGGACCTGTATGACCTGATCCTGCTGGACGCTATGCTGCCGGGGATGGACGGGTTCACCCTGCTGCGGAAGCTGCGCACCGGGGGCCACGCCGTGCCGGTGCTGATGCTGACGGCCCGCAGCGACCTGTCCGACCGGGTCCAGGGCCTGGACTGCGGGGCGGACTATTATCTGACCAAGCCCTTCGAGCCGGAGGAGCTGCTGGCCTGCATCCGTTCCCTGCTGCGGCGGGGCGGCGGCGACGCCCGGACCGACGACGCCATCACCTTCGGGGATCTGCGGCTGGAGCCGGGGACCTTTCAGCTGTCCTGCGGGGAGCGGTCCCTGCGGCTGAGCCGCCGGGAATACGACATGCTGGAGCTGCTGCTGCGCAGCCAGGGCCGGGTGGTGCCCAAGGAGCAGCTGTTGCTGAAGGTGTGGGGCTATGACTCCGACGCCGAGGACAACAATGTGGAGGTATACATCTCCTTCCTGCGGCGGAAGCTGACCCATCTGCACTCCGCCGTCACCATCCGCACCCGGCGGATGGTGGGGTATTTCCTGGAGGTGGAGGCATGATCCGCCGCCTTCGCTGGAAGATCGTGGCCATCAACATGGCCATGGTGACGGCGGTGCTGCTGGCGGTGTTCGTGGGGGTGCTGGTGTCCAGCCGGGCCGCCGTGGAGCGCAGCGTGAACCAGCGGCTCATGCAGGTGGTCCGGACCGGGCGGTATGACGCCTCCCTGCCCGGGGAGGGGTCCGCCGCCCCCTGCTTTGTGGCGGACGTGTACCCCAGCGGCACCGTGCGCCTGTCCGGCAGCAGCTATTACCAGCTGGATGACCAGGATGCCATGGCGGAGATCGTCACCGCCTGCCTGGAGCAGGGGGATTCCTCTGGCATCCTGCGGAGCTATCATCTGCGGTATCTCCGGGCCGACGGGCCGCTGTATACCCGCATCGCCTTCACCGACGCCGCCCAGGAGGACGCCACCCTCCGGGCGGTGGTGAAAATGTGCCTGATCGTAGGCGTGGCGGCCCTGGCGGTGCTGCTGGGATGCAGCTGGCTGCTGGCGGGTCTGGCCGCCCGGCCGGTGGCCCGGTCCCTGGACCAGCAGCGGCGGTTTTTGTCCGACGCGTCCCACGAGTTGAAAACGCCCCTGACGGTGATCCTGTCCTCGGCGGACCTGATGCAGCAGACGGCGGTCCAGCCGGACCAGCAGCCCTATGTGGACAACATCCGCTGGTCCGGACGGCGGATGAAGCGGCTGGTGGAGGATATGCTGACCCTGTCCCGGGCCGACGATGGGCGGCTGAAGGCCGCCATGGTCCCGGTGGACCTGTCCGACGCCGTGGTGGACACGGCGCTGCGGTTCGAGCCGGTGGCCTTCGAGGCCGGGCGGCAGCTGAGCTATGACATGGACGAGGGCATCACCGTTACCGGCAGCCGGGACCAGTTGCAGCAGGTGGCGGGGGTCCTGCTGGACAACGCCATCAAATACGCCCCCCAGGGGGCCGTGGTGCACATGACCCTGACCCAGGCGGAGCGAAAGGCCGTGCTGACGGTGGAAAACGGCGGGCCGCCGATCCCGCCGGAGGTGCTGCCCCATCTGTTCGAGCGGTTTTACCGGGCCGACGGCAGCCGCACCCAGGGGGGCTTCGGCCTGGGGCTGTCCATCGCCCAGGCCATCGTCCGGGAGCACAAGGGAACCATCCGCTGCGAAAGCGACCGGCGCTCCACCCGATTCATCGTGACCCTGCCTGCGGGCGGGAAGAAATAATCGCGCAAAAGAAGGGAATCTCATGTTTGATCTCATCATCCGGGGCGGAACCGTCTATGACGGTTCCGGCCGCCCCGGCATCCAGGCGGACGTGGCGGTGTCCGGCGGCAGAATCGCCGCAGTGGAGCCGCTGCCCGCCGCCCGGGCCGCCCGGGTCATCGACGCCCGGGGCAAATGGGTAACTCCCGGCTTCATCGACATCCACCGCCACGCCGACGCCGCAGCCTTCCGGCCGGGCTTCGGGGAGCTGGAGCTGCGCCAGGGGCTCACCACCATCGTCAACGGCAACTGCGGCCTGTCCTGCGCTCCGGTGGGGCCGGAGAACCTGCCGGCCATTACCTCGTATCTGGAGCCCATCTGCGGCCGGGTGCCGCCGGAGGCGGCCCGGGAGACCCTGGCGGAGTATTTCGCCGCCCAGCCCGCAGCCCCCCTGCACACGGGGATGCTGGCGGGAGCCGGCACCATCCGGGCCAGCGTGGCCGGGTATCAGGTGCAGCGCCTGGAGCCGGAGCACTATGCCGCCATTCACCGGCGGCTGGAGGGGGCTTTGGCCGACGGGGCCCTGGGTGTGTCCCTGGGCCTGGGCTATGCGCCGGAGTGCTTCTATACCACCGACGAGCTGATCCGGGCCCTGGCCCCGCTGGCGGGGCAGAGCATCCCCATCACCGTCCACATGCGCCAGGAGGGCGGCGGCGTGGTAACGGCCGCCCAGGAGATGGTGGAGGTGGCCCGGGCCCTGAAGGCCCCGGTGCATATCTCCCACCTGAAGGCCATGGGCCGGGACAACTGGCGCAGCAAGGTGCCCCAGGTGCTGGCCCTGCTGGACCGGGCCCGCCAGGAGGGGCTGGACCTGTCCTGCGACGTGTATCCCTACACCGCCGGGTCCACCCAGCTGCTGCATATCCTGCCGCCGGAGTTTCTGGCCGGGGGCATGGAGGCCATTGTTCGCCGCCTGCAAGACCCGGACCAGCGGAAGCTGCTGGCCCGGCGCATCGAAGGCGGCGATGGCTTTGACGACATCGCCAAGCTGGCGGGCTGGGACGGCATTTTTCTCACCAGTCTCCACTGCCCGGAGGATCACCCCTATCAGGGCATGAGCCTGCAGCAGATCGCGGAGCTGACCGGCCAGGACCCCCTGACCTGCTGCTGCGACCTGCTGGTGCGGGAGCAGGGGGAGATCACCATGATCGACTTCATGGCCCACGAGGAGGACATCGCCGCCATTCTGCAAGATCCCTTCTCCAACCTGATCTCCGACTCCACCTATCCCACGGAGGGCCAGCCCCATCCCCGGGTATACGGCACCTTTGTCCACCTGCTGACCCGGTTCGTCCGGGAGCGGGGGGACCTGACGCCGGAGGCGGCCATCCACAAGATGACGGGCCGCCCGGCGGCGGTGCTGGGCATGAAGGACCGGGGCGTGCTGACCCCCGGGGCCCAGGCGGATATCAACGTGTTCGCCCCGGAGGACCTGCGGGAGCCGGGGACGTATCAGGACCCCTGCCGCATGGCGGAGGGGCTGGACACCGTGCTGGTGGCCGGACAGCCGGTCATCGACGGCGGCCAATACACCGGCGTCATGGCCGGGCAGATCGTCAGAAGGAGCTAAGTATGCTGGAGCAGATCATCGACATTGTGCGCCGGGCGGGGGACATTGTCCTCTCCGCCCACGACATTCAGAACGTCACCCGGGAGAAGCACGGCCCGGCGGACCTGGTGACCCAATATGACGAGGCCGTGCAGGCGTTTCTACGGCAGGAGCTGCTGAAGCTGCTGCCGGAGGCGGAGTTTTTCGGCGAGGAGGGGGAGCGGCCCGCTCTGACCCACCCCTGGATTTTTGTGGTGGACCCCATCGACGGCACCACCAATTTTACCCGCCGCATGAATTGCAGCAGCGTGTCCGTGGCCCTGGTCCACAACGGGCAGGCGGAGTACGGCGTGGTGTATAACCCCTTTGTGGGCGAGCTGTTCGCCGCTCAAAGGGGCTGCGGGGCCACCCTCAACGGCGCGCCCATCCGCGCCAGCTCCCGAGACGCCGCCCACGCCATTGTGGCCTGCGGCTCCACCATCTATGACCGCAGCTATACCGACCGGCACTTTGCCATCCTGCGGCACCTGTATGACCGGTGCCTGGACTACCGGCGGTTTGCCTCAGCGGCCCTGGACTGCTGCATGGTGGCCTGCGGCCGGGCGGAGATCTTCTTCGAGTGCCGACTGTCTCCCTGGGACTATGCCGCCGGGTCTTTGATCGCCCAGGAGGCCGGAGGCGTCGCCGTCCGGCTGGACGGCTCCTTCCTGGACCCCCTGCGCCCGGGTTCGGTGTTCATCACCAACGCCGCCTGCCGGGAAATGCGGCAGGGCCTGCCGGAATAAGAAAACAAAAAATCTCAAAGGGCCAAAGCCCTTTGAGATTTTTTTATGGAATTCAGTTCTTCTCCTGGCCATACAGGGCCGCTTTGAAATAGGTGGCCCGGACGATCTCCTCCACGTTGTCCTGGCGGCGGCTGCGCAGGGTCTCGAACAGGTCGCTGTGGGCCTCCAGCAGCTCCTCGCCCCGGCCGGTGTTGATCATGGTGCTGACCGTTTCATACCGGACGGCGTGGGTCAGGGTGCGCACCACCCGGCTGATCTTGTCGGCCAGGGGGTTCTTTCCCATCTGGGACACCATGTCGTGGAACTGGTTGTCCACGGCGAAAAAGCGCTCCACCTTGTCCTGGCCATCGCCGCGGACGATGCCGCGCATCTGGTCCAGGAGCTGCTCCAGCACCCGGCCGTCCTCCTCATTATACTTGGCGCTGGCCAGGCGCATGATGCCGGCCTCTACCATCTCGCGCAGCTCCATCAGGTTGTCAAAGGAGTCCTGGTTCAGGATCATGCCATAGATCATGGGGTCGATCATGCTCTCCTGAAAGCCGCTGCAAACGAAGGTCCCCTCGGAGCGCTTGCTCTCCAGCACGCCCAGATAGGTGAGAATTTTGATGGCCTCCCGCACGGAGCTGCGGGCCACGCCCATGGAGGCGGCCAGATCCGGCTCCGGCGGAATGCGGTCTCCGGGCTTGAGCTGCTTATTGCGCATGGCATCGGTCAGGCAGTTGATAACGCTCTGCACCACCGACTCCTTCTTCAGATTTTTCACATAGCCGGGGGTATCACTCATATAAATCGCTCCTTTATGGGACTGTTAACTCTATAACATATGTATAACATAGTACAAAGTTTGAATACCGTCAAGTAAAAGTTTCACCAAGACATCAAAACGCGCAGCGGACGGCAGACAAAAGTTGCCGTCCGCTGCTTTCGGAGGGGAAAAGGGTAAAAGAAGATGTGTTTGACTGTGTAATTTTTGTCAGCGGCCCAGATAGATGGACTGCTTGGCCAGCACCAGCTGCAGCATCAGGTCGTTGCAGGGGGTGGCGATGCCGTGCTCCCGGCCCAGGCGGCACACAGCGCCGGTGATGATGCGGATCTCGGTCTCCCGGTGATGGGTCACGTCCTGCACCATGGAGCTGATGGTCTCGTCGGTCATGCGGGACACCTCATAGGCGTGCTCCAGCTCGGCGTCGTGGTCCAGGGTGCAGCCGCAGGCGTTGGCCACGGTGATGGCCTCCTCCACCAGCATCCGGGCGGCCTCGTGGGCATACTGGTTGCCGTCCACAAAGCCGTTCTTGGTCTCCAGCAGGGCGCTCATGCCGTTGATGGCCACGTTGGCCAGCAGCTTGTGCCAGATGGCGTTCATGACGTTCTCGTGGACGCAGACCTCCAGGCCGGCCTCGCGCAGGGCCTCGGCCATGCGCTCCACGTTCTCCTTGGGGGCCTTCAGGGAGCCCATGTTGGTCACACCGGTGCCGGTGTGCTTCACATGGCCGGGCTCCATGGGGGTGGCGCCGAAGGCGGTGTTGCCGATGATGATCTGCTCCTCGGGAACCACCTTGGCAATCTCGTCATAGTTGCCCAGGCCGTTCTGCAGGCACAGGATCATGGTGTGCCGGTCGATCATGGGCAGAGCGTTGCGCACGGCGGCTTCCAGATACTGATAGTGCACGAACACGATCAGCAGGTCCACCACGCCGATCTCCTTGGGGTCGGTGGTGGCCATGGCCGGGCGGAAGGACACGGTCTCGCCGGTGCCGCTGCCGGGGGCGCACTCGTCCAGGAGAATGCCGTTCTTCTTGATGGATTCAATCACCGGGGCATAGGTATCCAGCACGCAGACCTCATGCTTCCGGGACAGATAGCTTGCATAGCAGCTGCCGATGGCGCCGCAGCCAACAAAACCGATTCTCATAATGATAACCTCCTGATTTTTCCGATGTTAGGCGTTCATGCTCTCGGCGATGGCCACGATGTCCTCAACGGTCACGCCGTTCATGGCCAGCAGGCGCTCATAGGGGGCGGACTGACCGAACTGATCCCGGATGCCAACGCGCTTGACAAGGCCCTTGCCCATCTCGGCGGCTACCTCGCACACGGCGGAGCCCAGGCCGTTGATGATGTTGTGGTCCTCCACGGTGATGACCTTGCCGATGTCGTTGATGGCGGCAGTGACGGCCTCCACGTCCAGGGGCTTGATGGTGTGCATATCCAGCACGCGGGCGGAGATGCCCTTACCGGCCAGGACCTTGGCGGCCTCGATGGCCAGGCAGACGGTGTCGCCGTTGGCGATGATGGCCACGTCCTTGCCGTCCTGGATCTGGTGGGCCTTGCCGATGGTGAACTCCACGTCCTCGTCATAGATCTGGGGCACGGCGTCACGGGTGAAGCGCAGATACATGGGGCCGTAGGTCTCGGCGGCCTGGCGGACCAGCTTGCGGGCGGCGTTATAGTCCGCCGGCATGATCACGGTCATGTTGGGGATGGTGCGCAGCACACCCATGTCCTCGATGGACTGGTGGGAGGCGCCGTCGTTGGCGGGGGTCACGCCGCCGTGGGAGCAGGCGATCTTCACGTTCAGGTTGGGATAGCAGACCTCCTGGCGGATCATTTCGCACATACGCAGGGAGCCGAACACGGCGTAGGTGACCACGAAGGGGACCTTGCCGCAGGTGGCAAGACCCGCAGCCAGGCCTGCGCCGTTCTGCTCGGCGATGCCCACGTTCAGATACTGCTGGGGCAGCTCCTTGCGGAAGTCGCCGGTCTTGCAGCTCTTGCCGATATCGATATCCACCACCAGAATGTCGGGGTTTTCCTTGCCCAGGGCCACGATCTCCTTGCCGAAGCCTTCGCGGGTAGCGATCTTTTTCTTTTCGCTCATTGCTCTTTCCTCCTTGCTTAGTGGATCAGCTGGGCTTCCAGCTCAGCCATGGCCTGCTTATACTGCTCATCGTTGGGGGCAACGCCGTGCCAGCCGCACTGGTTTTCCATGAAGGAAACGCCCTTGCCCTTGACGGTGTGGGCATACAGGCACTTGGGCTTGCCGTTCTGGGAGGCATAGCACTTGTCGATGGAGGCGGTGATCTCCTCCATGCTGTGGCCGTCGAGCTCCAGAACCTCCCAGCCGAAGGCACGGAACTTCTCGCCCAGGTCGCCGTTGGGCATGATCTCGTCGCAGGTGCCGTCCAGCTGCAGGTTGTTGTTATCCACGAAAACGATCAGGTTGTCCAGACCGTACTTGTGAGCGGTGTTGGCAGCCTCCCAGATCTCGCCCTCCTGGGCCTCGCCGTCGCCCACCACGCAGAAGACCTTGTAGTCCTTGTGGTCCAGCTTACCGGCCAGAGCCATACCGGCGGCGCAGGCCAGCCCCTGACCCAGGGAGCCGGTGGAGATGTCGATGCCGGGGCAGCGGTTCATGGAGGGGTGACCCTGAAGCATGGAGCCCTCCTTGCGCAGGGTGTCCAGCACGGACTCGGGGAAGAAGCCCACGGCAGCCAGGCAGGCATACTGGATGGGGCAGACATGGCCCTTGGAGAGCACCATGCGGTCCCGGTCCTCCCAGCGGGGGTTCTTGGGGTCCAGGTTCATGTATTTGAAGTAGCAGGCGGTGACAAAATCTGCCGCAGACAGGGATCCGCCGGGATGACCGGACTGGGCCTTGTAGATCATGTCGATGACCTTCATACGCATCTGCGTGGCGGTGTTTTTCAGCTCTTGCATGGAGATATCTTTCACAAAAATCACCTCATTGAAAATTTTCGGAATGCTCTGATTTGTTTAATGTCGGACAAATGACAATTACAGTATAGCGTTTTGTCTGACAAAGTCAAGAGCTTTTTTGGATTTTTCTCTTTTGCCTAATTCTTTGCATGTTTTTTATGGAAATTGACCGAAATCTGGACGGATATGGGGCGACGGAATAAGAAAATGCAGCACCGGGCGGATGAAATCCGCCCGGTGCTGCATGCGTGGGATAGAAAGCTGTGTGTGGAGAGAGAAAGAAAGCGTTAGTGAATGAGGAATGTGGAAATTGCGGGGACGTAGGTGATCAGCAGCAGCACCGCCAGCTCGGCGATGAGGCACGGGACAATGCCCTTGGTGATCTCCTCGATCTTGATATCTCCGATGCCGCAGGCCACATACAGGTTGACGCCCACCGGCGGGGTGAACAGGCCGATGGCCAGGTTCACGATCATAACGGTGCCCAGGTGGATGGGGTCAATGCCCAGCTGCACCGCAACGGGGGCAAACAGCGGGGTGAAGATGTACAGAGCGGAGGTGGAGTCCAGGAAGCAGCCGGCGATCAGCAGCACCACGTTGACGATGATGAAGAAGATAACCGTGTTGCCGTTGGTAACGGTGAGCATGAAGTTCTCAATGGCCAGATCCAGTCTTGCACGGGTCAGGACATAGCCGAACAGGGTGGCGCCCATGGTGATGAACATAACCGTGGCGGTGGTGGAGCAGGAGTCGATGAGGATGTCCTTCATCTTCTTCCAGTTGACCTCGCGATAGATGAACACGCCCACGATCAGGCCATAGAACACGGAGACAGCGGCGGCCTCGGTGGGGGTGAAGATGCTGCCATAGATACCGCCCAGGATGATCACGGGCATCAGCAGGCCCCAGAAGGCATCCTTGAAGGCCTTCAGCCGTTCCTTGCCGGAGGCCTTGGGCTGCACCGTCAGGTTGGCCTTGCGGCCCACGAACAGGGCGGCCACGATCAGGCCCAGGCCCATCAGCAGGCCGGGGATGACGCCGGCCTTGAACAGGTCGGTGATGGAGGCGTCAGCGATGGAGCCGTACACCACGAAGGTGATGGACGGGGGAATGACCACGCCGATGGCGCCGCCGGCGGCCATCAGAGCGCAGGCAAAGGCCGGGGAATAGCCCGCCTTCTTCAGAGCGGGGATCATAATCAGGCCCAGGGCCGCCACGGTGGCCGGGCCGGAGCCGGAGATGGCCGCGAAGAAGCAGGACACCACCACGCAGACCATGGCCATGCCGCCGCGGATGTGGCCCAGGCACTTTTCCGCCAGGTTGATGAGGCGGCCGGAGATACCGGCCTTCTCCATCACGTTGCCGGAGAGGATGAAGAACGGGATCGCCAGCAGGACGAACTTGCTGCTGGCCGAGGAGCACAGACGGGGAAGCACGCTCATGATGGCGTCCAGGGGTTTGCCTGCGCCCTGCACCAGGATAGCGCCTACGCTGGACATGCCCAGGCAGACGGCGATGGGTGCGCCGAAGGCCAGCAGCAGCACAAAGACACCCAGTAATACGATACCGACCATTTATTTGCCCTCCTCTGCCCGATAGTCTTTATACATCTGCACCATGGTCTGCAGGAACGCAATGGCGGCGAAGGCCGCGCCCACGGGTACAAACGAACCATAGATCCACTCAGGCCACTGCATGTTGGCCGTTTCCTGACCCAGCCGATACTGGCTGATAACCATCTGCACGCCGGTGACCACGATCAGCAGGCAGAACAGAGCGGAAATCGCATAAACGGTCATCTGGATGATGATGCGGGCCTTGGGGCTGACCCGGTCCGTCACGATAGACAGGCCCAGGTGGGCCTTCCGCCGGGCGGCGATGGCCGTGCCCATGAAGCTCATCAGCACAAACAGATAGGTGGACATCTCGTCGGACACAGCCAGCGAGTGCTTGAACACAAAGCGGGCCACGACGTTGGCAAACACCAGCACCGCCATAACCGCCACGCACGCGCAGGCGACGAATTTTTCGATTTTCTCAAACATGTTGGCCCCTCCTTAGTTGATCCCAAAGGCGGCGCAGGCGTCCTCACCGTATTCCGCCTTCAGGTCAGCCGTGACGCCGGCCACGGCATCCTTGAACGCCTGCAGCTGGTCCTCGGTCAGGATATCCACCTGCATGCCGCTGTCCATGAAGCCCTGGATCAGCTGGTCCTCCTCGGCCTCCAGGTGGTCGCGGCCCCACTCGCAGGACTCCGTGGCGCACTCCTGCAGCAGCTGCCGGGTGTTCTCGTCCAGGCTTTCCCAAACCCGGCTGTTGGCCACAAACAGGTCGTTCTCATAGCTGTAGTTCCAGATGGTCATATACTGCTGGATCTCGTCCATCTTGGCGGACTTGGTCACGGAGCAGCCGTTCTCCTGGCCGTCGATGGTCTTCTGCTGGATGGCGGTGAACACCTCGCTCCAGCTCATGGCCGTGGGGCTTGCGCCCAGGGCATTGAACACGCCCATATACACCGCCGAACCGGGCACGCGGATCTTCAGATCCTTCAGGTCCTCGGGCTTGGTCACCGGGTGCTTGCTGTTGGTCAGCTGGCGGAAGCCGTTGTGGAAGGAGCCCAGATAGGTGATGCCCTTGGCCTCCAGCAGCTTGGCATAGTAAGCGCCGCCGGTGGTGTCGATGACCTGGCGGGCCTGCTGATAGGAGGTGAAGGACCAGGGCAGGGTGGCCACGGACATCTTCGGCTCCAGGTTGGCCAGCACGCAGGTGGCGTAAGCGCCCAGGTCGGAGCCGCCCACGGCGATGTACTCCACGCCCTTGGTGCTGTTGCCGCCGGCCAGGGTGTCGTTGGAAAATACGTCGATCACCACGTTGCCGCCGGAGCGCTCCTCCACCAGATCGGCAAAGTGGTGGGCCACCAGCGAGTCGATCTGGGTGTCGGTTCCGTTGACCGCCATGGACAGGTTGATTTTCTGATATTCGCCGTCGCTTCCACCGGACGGCTCGGTGCTGCCGCAGCCGGACAGACTGCCGATGAGCAGGGCAGTTCCCAACAGCGCAGCGACAATTGATCTTCCGTGCTTCATATTACGGTTCCCTCCAAGATTGTTCAAACTTTGTCATTTGTTCTATGTCCGACAAATCTGTAAATGATTATATGAACTTTACCGGGCCGTGTCAATAGGCTTCCAAAAAACCAACGTTTTTTACAAGAAACGCCAGGAAAATTTATGTAAAAAGTCAAATGCACCTGGGGGACGGACGGTGCATGCCCCGGAAATATCCCTGTCATACTCCCGCATACACTCATAGTAAGCGGCCTGCCCCGCCGGGGCGCCGACTTATGGGGAAAGTGAGGATATTGACCATGAAACGAACCTTCCGCAGGCGGGGGGCGGTGCTGGCGGCGGCGCTGGTGCTGCTGTGCGCCGTCTCCTTTGCCGATCGCGGCGGCCCGGCCTCTTTTGCGGCCACCGGCTGGGCGCTGCTGCCTCCGGCGGTGGCCATTGTGCTGGCCTTTGCCACCAAGGAGGTGTATTCCTCCCTGCTGGCCGGGTGCGTGGTGGGAGCACTGCTGACGGAGGGCTTTGCCCCCTGGCGCAGCTTTGAGACCCTGTTCCTGACCCTGATGGAGGGCATCGACCTGAAGATCTTCTTCTTTGACGTGCTGCTGGGGGCCATTGTGGTGCTGTTTGCCCGGTCCGGCGGCTCCCGGGCCTTCGGGGAGTGGGCCTCCCGCCGGGTGCGGTCCCGCCGGGGGGCGGTAACGGCCACGGCGGGCCTGGGCTGCCTGATCTTCCTGGACGACTATTTCAACTGCCTGACGGTGGGGGCCATCATGCAGCCCATCACCGACCGCTGCCGGGTCTCCCGGGAGAAGCTGTCCTTTATCATCGACGCCACCGCCGCCCCGGTGTGCATCCTGGCCCCCATCAGCTCCTGGGCCGCCGCCGTGTCGTCGTACATCCCGGCGGATTACAGCCATGTCAACGGCTTCGCCCTGTTTATTCAGGCCATACCGTATAATTTCTATGCCCTGCTGATGCTGTGGCTGGTGTTTCTGGTGGCCCTGACGGGCCGGGATTTCGGCCCCATGTACCGCCGGGAGCAGCTGGCCATCCGGCAGGAGCCGCCCCGGCCCGAGACTGCGCCGGAGGGCCGGGACCGCCCCCGGGGCCGGGCGGTGGACCTGCTGCTGCCCACGGCGTGCCTGATCGTCGCGGTGGTGTGGGGCATGGCGGTGCTGGGCCGCCGCAGCTGCCGGGAGGCGGGCCTGGCCCTGACGGCCTCCAACGTCTTTGCCAACACCGACGCCCCCATGGCCCTGTGCTTCGGCTGCTCCGTCACCCTGCTGGTGATGGCCCTGCTGTATATCCCCCGGGGGGTTATGAGCTTTTCCGGGTTTGTGGAGGGCTTTCTGGACGGATTCAAGCTCATCACCCCGGCGCTGCTGGTGCTGACCTTCGCCTGGGGGCTGAAGTCCTTTGCCGCCCGGCTGGACACGGCGGCCTTTGTCCGGGAGCTGTTTGACGGCCGGGAGACCCTGACGGCCCTGTTCCCCCTGGCCCTGTTTCTGGTGGGCGGGGTGCTGGCCTTTGCCACCGGCACCAGCTGGGGCACCATGGGCATTCTCATTCCCGTGGCGGTGCCGGTGTTTGCCGGAAGTCCGCTGCTGCCCATGGCGGTGGCGGCGGTGTGCGCCGGGGCCGTCATGGGGGACCACTGCTCCCCCATCTCCGACACCTCCATCATGAGCTCCACCGGAGCCGGCTGCGACCACATGGCCCATGTAAACACCCAGCTGTGGTACGGCCTGGCGGTTGCCGCCGACTGCACGGTGTGCTATCTGCTGGCCCCGGCGCTGGGAAATCCCTGGGTGCCCCTGGCCATCGGGGCTGCACTGGTAACGGGGCAGGTGTTCCTGCTGAACCGGCTTTCCCGGCGGCGGGCAGGGGAGGCGGTATGAAGCGGCTTCCGGTGCCCTTTATCGGCCAGGGACAGAACCTGCCCACCGGCTGCGAAAGCGTCAGCGCCGCCATGGTGCTGCAATACCTGGGCTTCTCCGTAACGGCGGAGGAGTTTGCCCGGGAGTGGCTGCCCCGGGGCCGGTTTTACCGGGACGAGAACGGCGTCCGCCACGGGCCGGACCCCCGCCGGGCCTTTGTGGGGGACCCCCACGACCCGGAGGCCCTGGGCTGCTGGGCCAGCGCGGTACAGACCGGATTGTCCCGGTTTCTGGAGGCTAAGTCCCGGGACGGAGCCGGGACATACCGGGTCAAAAACGAGACCGGCGCGGAGCTGGGCTACCTGTGCCGCCGATACATCGACCGGGACCTGCCGGTGCTGCTGTGGGTCAGCATCGACCTGCGCCCCACCGTCAACGGACCCTGGTACCGTCTGGAGCCGGGAGGCGAGCCCTTCATGTGGATCTCCAACGAGCACTGCGTGGTGCTGGCGGGATACGACCGGGAGCACTATATCTGCTGCGACCCCTGGAAGGACCGGGGCATGGCGGCCTGGCCCCGGGAGACGGTGTGGCAGCGGCACCGGGAGCTGGGGATGCAGGCGGTGGCCCTGGAGGGTCCGGTATGAGGCGGCGGGCGGGGATAGTTCTGGCCCTGCTGCTGGTGCTGACGGGCTGCACCCCGGCGGAACCGGCAGGCCCGGCGGCGGAACCGGCGGCGGAGCCGGTGTACATGGCCCTGACCTTTGACGACGGCCCCTCCCCGTCCAACACCCCCCGGCTGTTGGAGGGCCTTTCCCGGCGGGGCGTCCGGGCCACGTTCTTTCTGGTGGGCAGTCGGATCGAAGGCCGGGAGGACCTGGTCCGGCGCATCCGGCAGGAGGGCCACCAGATCGGCAATCACTCCTTCGGCCACGGGGACCTGACGGACCTGTCCGCCGCCCAGGCTCTGGCGGACCTGGACAAATGCAGCCGGGCCCTGGAACAGGTGCTGGGGCCGGGAAGCTACTGGCTGCGGCCCCCTTACGGCTTCATATCGCAGGAGGAGCTGCGGGCCCTGGGGACCCCGGCCATCTGCTGGTCCGTGGACACGGAGGACTGGAAAAGCCGGAACGTGAACAGCATTCTGGACATCGTGCTGCGGCAGGCCGGAGACGGGGATATCCTCCTGCTCCACGACTGCTATCCCACCAGCGTCACGGCGGCCCTGGAGATCGTGGACCGGCTGCAGCCCCGGGGGGTGCAGTTCGTCACCGTGGAGGAGCTGTTCGCCGTCAAGGGGGTGCAGCCTGCCTGCGGAACCCTGTACCGCCGTGTGCGGGGAGAATAAAACCCGCATTTTGTCCAAAATGACAATGGACGCGGGGCCGCGGGGAGCATATAATAGGGCCAGATTTCAAAAGGAGCAAGCGCCATGAACCGCAACGTTTCCATGAACAACTGCCGGGCCATTTGTACCATGGCCTGTTGTTGTCATGCCCGGAACGGTCATGCATGGTTTGCCCAGAAGGCCCGGGCCTGACGCGCCCGGGAAAAGCGCGTAAAAGCAGCGGCAGAGGATGCATGACGCATTCTCTGCCGCTTTGATTTTTCCACACACGGAAAGGAAGCCTGCTTATGTATCCCCAACACATCCAAGAAGCCGCCGCGGCCATCGGCCGCACCCTGACGGAAAGCGCCACCCCCCTGTATGGCAGCGGTCTGCGTCTGCCGGACCGCCGGGCGGTCATCGAGCTGGTGAAGGAGGTCCGCCGCCTGCTGTTTCCCGCCTATTTCGGGGACCCGGCGCTGATGTCCCTGGCCCCGGAGAACTACGCCGCCCTGCTGCTGGAGCGCATCTGTGAAAAGCTCACCGAGCAGCTGAAGCTGGCCCTGCCGGAGGACCAGGTGGGCCGGGCGGAGGAGATCACCCGGGAGTTTGCCCGCCGCCTGCCCCAGGTGCAGAAGCTGCTGCTGGAGGACCTGGACGCCACCTTTGAGTCCGACCCCGCCGCCGCCTCCCGGGAGGAGATCATCTTTGCCTATCCGGGCCTGTTCGCCATCTTCGTTTACCGCATTGCCCACCTGCTGTACTGCCAGCGGGTGCCCATGATCCCCCGGATCATGTCCGAATATGCCCACAGCCGCACCGGTATCGACATCCACCCCGGGGCCTCCATCGGCCCCCACTTCTTCATCGACCACGGCACCGGCATCGTGGTGGGCGAAACCACAGTCATCGGCCGGAACGTGAAGCTGTATCAGGGGGTGACCCTGGGGGCCATGTCTCCCCGGGGCGGCCACGCTTCTCTGCCCGGCAAGCGCCATCCCACCGTGGGGGACGACGTGACCATCTATTCCGGCGCGTCCATTCTGGGGGGCGACACGGACATCGGTGACGGCTCCGTGGTGGGGGGCAACGTGTTTTTGACCCGGTCCGTCCGCAGCGGCACCCGGGTGGCCGCCGCCACCCCGGCCCCGGTGCTGAAAAACCCCGGGGACCCGTTTGTGTACACGATATAATACGATGTAAGAAGAACGGGGCGGACGGAGTCGTCCGCCCCTGCGGAAACAGGAACCCCTCCGGCCTGGGCCGGAGGGATTCCTCAGCTTGTCAAAAAGCCTCGCAGAGTTTGCCGCCCGCAGGCGGCGGATAAGTTGGTGCGCGGGTCAGCCCAGCAGCTGCTCCAGGTCCGCCGCCGTCATAATGCGGCCGCCCACCCGCTGCATATCCGCCAGGTTGGCCTGCTGCACGGCGGGGGTCACAGAGGAGGTGCAGTCCGACAGCACCACGGCGTCATAGTCCAGGGACAGGGCGTCGTAAAAGGTGGAGCGGATGCAGTTGGGGGTGGTGGTCCCGGCCAGCAGCACCGTGTCCACCCCCAGGCGGCGGAGGATCAGGTCCAGCTCCGTGTGGAAAAAGGCGGAAAACCGGGGCTTCACGATGACGTAGTCCGCCGGGGCCCGGCGGAACTCCTCCGGCCAGGCGTCGGACATGGACGCCGGGCACGTCTCGGACAGGGGCTTCCCGCCTTTGGCCCACACGTCGTATCGGGCCCGCTCCACATCGGACCCGTCCGCCCGATAGTGCCGCACGGCGAACACCACCGGCACCCCGGCCCGATGGCAGCAGTCGATGGCCCGGGCGCAGGCGGGCACCGTGTCCGCCGCCCCGGCGATATACAGGGGGCTGGACGGGTCCAGAAAGCCCCGCTGCATGTCGATGACCACCAAGGCATATTTGTGCATGAAAATCCCTCCACAAACGCAATTGAAAATCCGGCGGATGTTCCGCCCAGGCTATTGTAGCGTCTCCGGCGGGAAAACGCAACGGAAAAAAATTGCGGCCTTCACGCCTTGTGAAGACGCGGGATAACTGGTATAATAAAAGGGTTCAGAAGATTTTCAGGAAAGGAACGACATTGCATGGAGCTGCACGCAAAGCTGGTTCGCTCGCAGCTGTCTTTTTTCAAGCCCTTTGTGGCGGGCCTGTCTCTGGAGGCCACCCGGAAGGGCCAGGACAAGCTGGGCGAGCTGATGACCGCCCTGCACCGGCGGGAGGTGCTGGTGCGGGACCACGATTTTGAGCATTTTCAGGGGGCGTGGGTCATGCCCAAGGACCAGCGCCGCACCGGGGTGATCCTGTATCTCCACGGCGGGGGCTATACCTGCGGCAGTCTGGAATACGCCAAGGGCTTTGCCGCCGCCCTGGCCTCGGAGTGCGGCGTGCGGGTGTTCTGCCCGGCCTATCGCCTGGCCCCGGAGCATCCGTATCCGGCGGCCCTGGACGACGCGCTGGAGAGCTATCAATACCTGCTGCAGAAGGGCTATGAGCCGGGGCAGATCATGCTGGCCGGGGAGTCCGCCGGAGGCGGGCTGATCTACTGCCTGTGCCTGAAGCTGAAGGAGCTGGGCATGGAGCTGCCCTGCGGCCTGATCGGCATTTCCCCCTGGACGGACCTGACCGGCTCCGGGGATTCCTATCGGGAGAACCGGGAAAACGATCCCTCCATGACCCCGGAGCTGCTGCGGTTTTACGCGGGGTGCTATACCCAGGACCCCACGGACCCCCTGTGCTCGCCGCTGTTCGGCGACCTGACGGGCCTGCCGCCGTCGCTGCTGTTTGTGGGCGGGGACGAGGTGATGCTGGACGACACCCGGGCCCTGCACGAAAAGCTCCTGGCCGCCGGGTGCCGCAGCAGGCTGCACATCGCCCCGGAGCGGTGGCACGCCTATGTGCTGTACTGCCTGAACGAGAATATGGAGCAGGATTTTGAGGCCATCAACCACTTCCTGGACCGGACCCTGTCCCCGGCCCGGAGCCTGCGGTGGATGCGGCTGGACAACGCCGCCAAGATCTATCCCGCCGCTAAGCGGCGGAACTGGAACAACTTCTTCCGCCTGTCCGCCACCCTGACGGAGCCCATCGACGTGCCCGTGCTGCGGGCGGCTCTGGACGTGACGGTGCGGCGGTTCCCGTCCATGGCCGTGCGGCTGAGGCGGGGGGTGTTCTGGTACTATCTGGAGGAAATTCCCCAGGCGCCGGACATCCAGCCGGAGAAAAGCTGCCCCCTGGCCCATGTGCCCTTCGGCCAGGTGCGGCGCTGCGCCTTCCGGGTGCTGGTGTATCACAACCGGGTGGCAGTGGAGTTTTTCCACGCCGTCACCGACGGCACCGGGGGGCTGATCTTCCTGAAAACCCTGACGGCGGAGTATCTGTGCCAGAAATACGGCATCAGCATCCCGGCGGAAAAGGGTGTGCTGGGCCGCCTGGAGGAGCCCAGTCCGCAGGAGCTGGAGGACAGCTTCCTGCGCTATGCCGGGGACGTTGCCGCCAGCCGGGCGGAGAGCACCGCCTATCACCTCAGCGGCACCCCGGAAAAGGACGGGTATAAGAACCTGGTGACCATGATGGTGCCGGTGGACCGGGTCCGCGCCTGTGCCAGGCAGTATGGCGTAACCGTGACGGAGCTGCTGTGCGCCGGCATGATGCAGGCCATCGCCGACCTGCAGGCGGAGAAGGTGCCCCGGCGCAGCCGCCGCAAGCCGGTGAAGGTGCTGCTGCCGGTGAACCTGCGGACTCTGTTCCCCAGCCGCAGCCTGCGGAACTTTGCCTCGTATATCACCCCGGAGATCGACCCCCGCACCGGGGACTATACCTTCTCCGAGATCTGCGCCGCCGTGCACCACCGGATGGGCCTGGAGAACAACACCCACACCCTGCGCTCCAAGTTCGCCGCCAATGTGGCCAGCGAGAAGTCTCCGGTGCTGAAGGTGATGCCCCTGTTCATCAAGAACATCGCCATGAAGGCGGTGTTTAACGCCGTGGGCGAGCGGAAGTCCTGCCTGTGCCTGTCAAACCTGGGGGCGGTGGAGCTGCCGGAGGCCATGGCCCCGTATGTGCAGAGGCTGGACTTCATCATCGGCGTTCAGGCCGCCGCGCCCCACGACTGCGGCGTGGTGTCCTGGAACGGAACTATGTATATCAACTGCATCCGCAGCATCCAGGAGCCGGAGCTGGAGCTGCATTTTTACCGGGTCCTGCAGCGGCTGGGTCTGCCTGTGAAGGTGGAGAGCAACCGCCGGGGCCGGGGATAAGGGAAAGGAGTGTCCGATATGTATTGCATCAATTGCGGCGTGGAGCTGGCCGACAGCGAAACCGTGTGTCCCCTGTGCGGGACCCGGGTGTTTCACCCGGATATGCCCCGGCAGCAGGGGGAGCCTCCCTTTCCGCCGGACCCCATGGGCCATCCCGAGGAGGTGAACCGCTCCGGCGTGCTGTTTATCCTGACCATGCTGGCGGTGCTGCCCATCGTGATCTGCATCCTGTGCGACTGGAGCGTCAACGGGGCCATCCTGTGGTCCGGGTACGCCGCAGGGGGCGTGGCGCTGCTGTACATCCTGGCGGTGCTGCCCCTGTGGTTCAGAAGGCCCAACCCGGTGATCTTCGTCCCGGCGGACTTTGTGGCCATCGGGCTGTATCTGCTGTATATCAACTTCGCCACCGGCGGACACTGGTTCCTGACCTTCGCCCTTCCGGTCACGGGGACCATCGGGGTTCTGGTGACTACGGTGGTGACGCTGCTGCGGTATCTGAGCCGGGGGCACCTGTATATCTTCGGCGGGGCGCTGATAGCCGGAGGCGGCCTGGCGGTGCTCATCGAGTTCCTGCTGAACCTGACCTTCGGGCTGCATCACACGTTCATTTGGTCCTTCTATCCCTTGGCGGCGGGGGTGCTGCTGGGGGCCATGCTGCTGATCATTGCCGTGTGCAAGCCCCTGCGCCGGTCCCTGCACCGGAAGTTTTTCCTGTAAGGCCATGGGCGAGATGTGCGCATCCTGCGTGGAGCTGGTGACCTTTGACCAGCTGCGCCAGCGGTATCCCCAGCTGGAGCAGCACCGCATTGCCCCCTCCGGCGGCGCCTTCTGCCGGGCGGAGCGGCTCAAGGGCGGCGGGGCCGCCGGGACCTATGCCATGCCCCGGCCCATGGCCCCCACCGGCGAGAAGCACTTTTTCGGATTCTATCTGACCCAGCGGCGGCTGCTGCTGGCGGAGGACGGGGAGTTTTTGCGGGGCCTGGCGGACGACCTGGAGGCCGGGACCCCGGCCCAGGCCCTGGCGGAGCTGTTCACCCGGCTTTTGCAGGAGGACATGCCCACCCTGCAGAAATACGAAAAGCGGCTGACAGCCCTGGAGGAGGACCTGATGCAGGACCAGGCCCAGGACCTGGACAAGAAGCTGTTCCGCATCCGCCGGGAGCTGTCGGTGTTCGCGGCGTATTATGAGCAGCTGGACGACCTGTTTGCGGTGCTGTCGGAGGAGACGGAGGAGGGCGACCCCCACGCCTCCCGGCTGTTCGACCACCTGACGGGCCGGGCCCAGCGGCTGCTGTCCGCCACGGAGCAGGAGAAGGAGTACGCCTTACAGCTGCGTGAAATGCACCAGACCCAGCTGGACATGCGGCAGAACCAGATCATGAAGATCCTGACCATCGTTACCACGGTGTTTCTGCCCCTGTCCCTGATCGCCGGGTGGTACGGCATGAACTTTGTGAACATGCCGGAGCTCACCGCCCGGCACGGGTATCTGGCCGTGTGCATCGTCAGCGCGGTGTGCATTCTGGTGGAGCTGGTGATCTTCAAGTGGAAAAAATGGCTGTGAAGCAGCCGGGCATAAAACTTCATGCACTGTGCGGCGCACCGCGAAAACAGGCAAAATCTTCTGTGCATGAAGTTTTGTGCATCATTCCCGGTTGCCCCGAAGGGGCGAGGGAATGGCACATTCTATTTTTTGCTATGCTTTTGCATAGCAAAAACGCGGGACGCACCGGAATAACCCGGCGCGTCCCGCGTTTGTCCCGCATGAAATCAGTCCTTCCTCCAGACGGAGGGGGACAGGGCCACCAGCATGGGATAGATCTCCAGCCGCCCCATCAGCATGGCCGCCGACAGCAGCAGCTTGGACAGGACGGAATACCCGGCGTAGCTTCCGGCGGGGCCCACGGCCCCCAGGCCCGGACCCACGTTGTTGAAGCAGGACACCACCGCCGACAGGTTGGTCTCCAGGGAGAAGGGCTCCCCGCTGAGGCACAGGAAGGTGATCAGGATGCACAGACAGTACAGGGCGAAGTAGATGCTGACGCCCCGCTGGACCTCGCTGCTCAGGGCCTTGCCGTCGCAGCGGACGGCGGTGACCCGCCGGGGATGGACCAGGCGGTTCACCTCCCGCCGGATGGTGCGCAGCAGGATCATGGCCCGGGACACCTTCAGACCGCCGGCGGTGGACCCGGCGCAGCCGCCAATGAACAGCAGGGCGAACAGGATGGCCCGGGACAGTCCCGGCCACAGGTCAAAGTCCGCCGTGGCATAGCCGGTGGTGGTGAGGACGGAGCTGACCTGGAACGCCGCCTGCCGCAGGCAGGTGCCCAGACCGCCGTACACCCCCCGCAGGTCCAGGGTGATAACGCCGGTGGCCACGACTGCCAGTCCCAGATAGGTCCACAGCTCGTCACTGCGCAGGGCTGCCCGCCACTGGCGCAGCAACAGCAGATAATAGAGGTTGAAGTTGATGCCGCAGAGGATCATGAAAACGGTGATGACCCCCTGGATATACGGGGAGTAGGAGGCAATGGAGTCGGCCCTGATGCCAAAGCCGCCGGTGCCCACGGTGCCGAAGGCGTGGACCAGGCTGTCAAACAGGGGCATACCCCCCAGCAGCAGCATGCCCACCAGCACCGCCGTGATAAGAAAATACAGCAGATACAGCACCCGGGCGGTGTCCCGGGTCCGGGGGGTCAGCTTGCCCTTCACCGGGCCGGGCATCTCCGCCTTGAGAATGTTCATGGAGCGGTCAGTGCTGCCGGAGAGCATGGTGATGAACACCAGCACCCCCATGCCGCCCACCCAGTGGGTGAAGCTGCGCCAGAACAGCAGCCCGTGGCTCATGGCCTCCACGTCCGTCAGGATGGAGGCCCCGGTGGTGGTGAAGCCGCTGACCGTCTCAAAAAATGCGTCGGCATAGGAGGGAATCTCCCGGCTGAACCAGAAGGGCAGGGCCCCCACCGCCGACAGCAGCACCCAGGCCAGGGCCACGATGATGTATCCCTCCCGGCTGAAGAACTTGTGGCTGCGGGGCCGGGCCAGCAGCGTCAGCAGCCCGCCCAGAACGGCGGCCACGGCCATGGAGGCCAGCACCGCCCAGGCGCAGTCCTCCCGATACAGGAGGGACACCGCCAGCGGCAGGACCAGCAGCCCCGCCTCCGCCAGCAGGACCCGTCCCGCCATATGGAAAATGATGCGATAATTCATAAATAAAGCCCCCGATGGGTCTGTCCGACGGAAAATCGGAACGGTTGAAGAAACTCTTGCCGCAGCCTATTATAGTTTACCCACCGGGGAAAGTCAATAATCCCCAGGACAGAACAAGGCCCCCGGCTTTCGCCGGGGGCCTTGGATACGTATTAGGGGGGAGACTTACTCAGCCTCGGCCAGAGCCTTGGCCTCGGCAATGGCCTTCTCCTGGGCCGCGGCGGGGCAATCCTCGTAGCGGACGAAGTTGAAGGTGAAGGTGCCGCGGGACTGGGTCATGGAGCGCAGGTCGATGGCATAGCTCATCATCTCGGCCATGGGGACCTCGGCCTCCAGCACCTGCTCGCCGTCGCCGGTGGGGTTCATACCCATGACGCGGCCCCGGCGCTTGTTCAGGTCGCCCATCACGTCGCCCAGGTAGCTGTCGGGAATGGTGACCTTCAGCTCGCCGATGGGCTCCATCAGCACGGGCTTGGCCTCGGGCAGAGCGGCCTTGAAGGCCAGGTTGGCGGCCAGCTTGAAGGCGATTTCGGAGGAGTCCACCGGGTGATAGGAGCCGTCCACCAGGGTGGCCTTCAGGAACACCACGGGATAGCCGGCCAGCACACCGTGCAGGCAGCTCTCGCGCAGGCCCTTTTCCACGGCGGGGAAGTAGTTCTTGGGCACGGAGCCGCCGAACACGTTCTCCTCGAAGATCATATCCTCCTGCTCGGTCTGGGGCTCGAAAATGATATGGACGTCGCCGAACTGGCCGCTGCCGCCGGTCTGCTTCTTATAACGGCCCTGCTTGCGGACGGTGGAGCGAATCTTCTCGCGGTAGGCGACCCGGGGGGCGGACAGCTCAGCGTCCACGCCGAAGCGGGTCTTCAGCTTGGCGCACAGCACGTCGATCTGGATATCGCCGGCGCCGGAGATCACGGTCTGGTGAGTCTCGGCGTTGTTGACCACGTGGAAGGTGGGATCCTCCTCGTTGAGCTTGTTCAGGCCGGTGCCCAGCTTTTCGATCTCCTGCTTGGTCTTGGGGGAGATGGCGCGGCTGTAGCAGGGCTGGGCATAGTCCATGCCGTGGAGGCGGACGATGTTCTTGGCGTCGCACAGGGTGTCGCCGGTCTTGACCTTGTCCATCTTGCCGATGGCGCCGATGTCGCCGCAGCAGATCTCCTTGGTCTCCTCGGTCTTCTTGCCCTTCATGACGTACAGGCGGCCCAGCTTCTCGGTGTTGCCGGTGGTGGGGTTATACAGGGCCATGTCGCCGGTGACCTTGCCGCGGATGACCTTGATCATGGAATACTTGCCGTACTGGTCGGAGATGGTCTTGAACACGATGGCGGCGGTGGGGCCGTTGGGATCGAAGGCGACCTCGATGTCGTTGCCGTCGTCATCCTGAGCGGCCTCGGCGGGCATATCGGTGGCCACGGGGGCCAGGTCCAGGATGGTCTGCAGCAGCATCTCCACGCCCAGACCGGTGTTGGCGGAGCCGCACAGCACGGGGCAGACGCTGCCGTCCCGGACGCCGATCTTCAGGCCCTTGGCCATATCCTGGGCGGACAGCTCCATGGTGTCGAAGAACTTCTCCATCAGCTCCTCGTCGGCGCCGGCGGCGGCCTCCATCAGCTCGGCGCGCAGGGCCTCCACTTCGTCGGCCATGTCGGCGGGGATGGCGCAGGCAGCGGCCTTGCCGCCCTTGACCTCATAGGCGGTGTTGTGCAGCAGGTCCACGATGGCGGTGACCTTCTTGTTGCCGTCGATGACCGGGGCAACGATGGGGGCGATGGCCTGGCCGAACTTGCCCTTCAGGGCGTCCAGGCAGGAGGCGTAGTCGCTGTTGTCCTCGTCGGTGCGGTTGATGAAGATCATCCGGGGCTTCTTGCCCAGCATCTTCCAGGAGCGCTCCATGCCCACGGACAGACCGTCCTTGGCGGCGCCCACCAGAACGGCGCACTCGGCGGCGCGGATGGCGGACAGAGCCTCGCCGGAGAAGTCGAAGTTGCCGGGGGCGTCCATCACGTTGATCTTCACGCCCTTATAATTCACGGGAGCAAAGGCCAGGGAAATGGAAATCTGGCGCTTGATCTCCTCGGCGTCGTAGTCGCAGGTGGTGTTGCCGTCGGCGGTGCGGCCCAGGCGGTCGGTACCCTTGGTCATAAAGAGCATCTGCTCGGCCAGAGAGGTCTTGCCGGAGCCGCCGTGGCCCAGCAGGGCGATGTTGCGGATGTCGTTGGCAGTCATAGTGGTTGTTCTCCCTTCGTTTTCTGTACAAGCGCGGTTTTTCCGCCGCGCATTCGCTCAACATATGGATTATATAATATTTTGCCGGTTCTGACAACTATATTTTTAGGGATTTTCAGCAAAATTTCCGGAAAACCTCCCGGGCAGGGGGGGAAAATCACCGCTCCAGCAGTCCCGGCAGCAGGTGCAGGGCCTTCTCAAACTCCACCCCGTACCAGGGGGCGTTGGGGTCCCGGCAGGTGACCTGAATACAGGCCAGGGTGAAATCCGCCGCCAGGCGCAGAGCCTCCGGCAGGCTTTTGCCCCGGACCATGGCCCCGGCGCAGGCAGCGGAGAAGATGTCGCCGGTGCCGTGGAAGTGGTCGTGGACCCGGGGGGTGTGATACTGGAAGATGCCGCCGCTTTCCGGGTCCAGGGCCATGACCCCCAGGCGGTCCGGCCCGAAGGGCACCCCGGTGAGCACCGGACAGCGAGGCCCCAGGTCCCCCACCCGCCGCAGCAGGTCCCGCCACCAGGACAGGTCCTCCGTCTCCCGGTAGGGGGTGTCCGTCAGCAGGCAGGCCTCCGTCACGTTGGGCACCGCCACATGGGCCCGGCTTACCACCCGGCGCATATACGCCGGAAAGTCCGGGCCGAAGCCGCTGTACAGCCGTCCGCCGTCGGCCATGGCCGGGTCCACGAACAGCAGGGTGTCCGGCCCTGCCAGCAGGTCGAAAAAGTCGCAGACCTCCTCCGTCTGCCGGGGGGAGGCCAGATAGCCGGTGCAGATGGCGTCCAGGGTCACGTTCTGGCTTTTCCAGTGGCGGGCGATGGGCAGCAGCTGGTCCGACAGGTCCCGGCTGATGAAGCCGGGGAACATGGTGTGGGTGCTGAGCACCGCCGTGGGTACGATGGCGCACTCCACCGCCATGGCGGAGATCACCGGCAGCGCCACCGTCAGCGAGCAGCGGCCCAGACACGAGATATCCTGGATACTGGCAATACGTTTCATGCGGGGGTCCTCCGTGTGTACGATTCCCTATCAGTGTAGCACATCCGGCGGCTTCGGGCAAGGGGCGATAAAAACGAAGGAGCCCGGCGCACCGCGCCGGGCTCCCGGTATGTTGATGGGTATGGGCCGTCAGGGGTTCAGGTGCCGCTTGAAGTTGCCCCGGGTATGTACGCCCTCCTGCATCATGAAGAAGGCGTGGGAGTCAATTTTCTGGACCTCCTGCTGCAATGTCTCGATCTCGTACTTGGACAGGCAGATGCAGAGGATCTGCACCTCATCGCCGGTGTAGGCGCCGTGGCCGGTCCAGTAGGTGATGCCCCGGTCCATCTTCCGCCCCAGCTCCCAGAAGGGCTCCAGGTCCCGGAGCTTGGTGACGATGAGCACCTGGGTGGTGATGTTCTGCTGGTGCACCCGGTCCACAAACAGGGCGTTGAACACCGTGTAAATGGCGGAATAGATGGCCGTGGGGGCGCTGAACAGGATCAGGCATAGGGTATACAGGGCGGCGTTGAACAGCAGGGAGAACTTGCCCACCGTGAAGCCCCGGCCCTTTTTGGACAGATACAGCCCCAGAATGTCCAGCCCGCCGCAGGAGGCGCCGCAGGTCAGCACCAGGCCGTTGGAAAAGCCCGCCAGAATGCCGCCCACCAGGCAGCTGGTGAGCATATCCGGGATGATGGGCTCCGCCGGAATGGGGATGATGGACAGAAACAGGGAGTTGGACACCGTGCACAAAGCCAGCTTCACCACGAAGGTCCGGCCCATGGTCTTATAGGCCAGCAGCAGCAGCGGCAGGTTCGCCAGCAGGTACAGCGTGCCCGCCAGGTCGAAGTTGCTGAAGCGGATGCCCAGCTTGGTGTCCAGCAGGGTGCGGATCACCTGGCACAGGCCCAGCAGACCGCTGGTATACAGGTGCTGGGGCACAATGAACAGATTGATGGCCAGAGCCAGCAGCAGCGACCCGAACAGCGCCGCCCCCACCCGGGGCCAGCGATTGTGCACAAGCTTATCTAACATAATAGGAGATACCACCCTTTCTCGTCTGTCTTTTCCCTCTATCCCGCAGGGGACCACCTGTCCGCCGGACGGACACAGGCCCCATATAAACCGCGCGTACAGTATAGGCATTATAAGGTTTTCCCCGGAAAAGTCAAGGCTTTTCCGGGGAAAATGTAAGTTTTTTTACAGACTGTACCGCAGGCTGCGGTACAGCTTCCAGGTGCTGCGGGACAGGGTCCGGGAAACGGTGGCCTTGTTGATGCCCAGCTCCTGGGCAATGCAGGTGACGGACATGTTCCGGGAATAGCGCATGCGCATGATCTGCCGCTGACGGGGCGTCAGCTCCTCCTCCATGGCCAGGGGGAGGTTCCGCAGAAGCCGCTCGATCCGGGGGCGGTTGTCCTCCTGGTTCTCCTGCTTCCAGAGCTGCAGACTGGCCATGCTCAGCGGATCATAGGGCAGGCCTGCCAGGTCAGATGCGGTATTTTTCACGTCTTATGTACCCCCTATCATAATAATGGGCGGTGTGCTCCGCCAGCTCCCGGGCCTCCTGCAGCAGGGGCCGCAGCTCCTGCTGTCTGCGGCGCAGGGCCTGGACCCGCTCCGGGTCCCCCTCCGTCAGTGCCTGTTGGCGCAGCTCCCGCAGCCGCCGGGACACGGCCTCCGCCTGCCGGGCATACTGCGGGGACAATTCCTGCATCGTCATATCAACTGCCTCCTCTCTCCTGTGTGCATGGGTGAATGTGGTGTCGGTGCCGGTTTATGTAAAAAATTCCCGCCGGAGGCGAAAATTTCTGTTGACAAACGGGGTGGAGTCTGGTAATATAATCTTCGCTGGTCAGACGCTGGTGTAGCTCAGCTGGTAGAGCAGCTGATTTGTAATCAGCAGGTCGGGGGTTCGAATCCGTCCACCAGCTCCAAACTTCATATATGGGGGATTTCCCGAGTGGCCAAAGGGGACAGACTGTAAATCTGCTGGCAACGCCTTCGGTGGTTCGAATCCACCATCCCCCACCAGGACTTCCGGATGCTTGCATCCGGAAGTCTTTTTTGCCTTCACCTATACATGGATTTTCTCAAATCGTTGCATAAATCCGGGCAACAACCGGAAAAATTTGTTGCACTGTCCCATTGCGCGGCCCTGCCGCCTGTGCTATAATGCCGGGGCATTCTGAGGAAAAAGGGCGATTTTTATGACCGATACGGTACTTTTCATACTGGAAATCGTGGGCACGGCGGTTTTTGCCGCCTCCGGGGCCCTGGCGGGGCTTCAGCGCCAGCTGGACGCCTTCGGCGTGGTGATCCTGGGCGTGTGCACCGCCTGCGGCGGCGGGGTCATCCGGGACCTGACCCTGGGCATCACCCCGCCGGTGATGTTCTGCCAGCCGGTGTATGCCCTGGTGGCCATGGGGGTGTCGGCCCTGGTGTTCCTGCCGGCGGTGCGGCACCTGCTGGCGGTGGAGAGCCGGGCCTATGAGCTGGTGATGCTGTGGCTGGACTCCATCGGTCTGGGGCTGTTCACGGTGGTGGGCGTTCAGTGCGCCTTTCAGCAGGCCCAGGACTATAACCTGTTTCTGCTGGTGTTCGTGGGCGTCATCACCGGCGTAGGCGGCGGCGTGCTGCGGGACGTGCTGTCCAATCAGAAGCCCTATATATTCGTCAAGCATTTTTACGCCTGCCCCACCCTGATCGGGGCCCTGCTGTGCGCCCTGTGCTGGCGGCATCTGGGGGATATCCCCTCCATGCTGCTGGGGGCGGCGGTGATCCTGGTGCTGCGGCTGTGCGCGGCCCACTTCCGCTGGGGCCTGCCCCATGCGGCGGACCTTCCGGAATAACCAGCGTTTGTCAAAAAGGACTATGCCTGCCGCGGCTGCGGCAGGTTTTTTTCGGCCTTGCTGCCAAGTAACTTGAGAATGACGCTACTATAGCACAAGAATCTTGTTATGTCAATCCTAAATTAACAAGATTCTTGTTAAAACTATTGACAAGAACCAACAAATGTGGTACGCTATCGACAGCATGGGGCGAACCCCGTCGAAGGAGGGCGAAAGCATGAGCTTTGGCGAACAGCTGCGCAAGCGCCGGGAGGAGCTGGGCATCTCCCGGGTGGAGTTGGCAGGCCGGTTGGGAATTTCCCGGTCGGCGGTGGGAAACTATGAAACCGGCGTCAGCGCGCCCAAGGAGGAGGTGCTGCTGCGGCTGTTTGACGCCCTGGGGGTGGACCCCAACTATCTGTACCGGGACGCCTACCGTGCCCACGGCGGCATCCGGTCCGACGAGGAGCAGGCCCTGCTGGAGGGATACCGCCGGCTGAGCCTGGCGGGCCGGCAGACGGTCCACACCATGGTCCGGGCCCTGGAGGACCTGCAGCAGGAGTCGGAGCGCCTTCAGCCCCGGCAGGACTCCCGCACCATCCCCCTGTATGCCAGCCCCGCCGCCGCCGGATATGCCGCCCCGGTGTTCAACGAGGACTATGAGACCATTCCCGTTACCGGCCAGGTGCCCGGGGGAGCGGAGTTGGCGGTGCGGATCCAGGGGGACTCCATGGAGCCGTATATCCACGACGGCGGCGTGGTGTATGTGAACCACGACCCCCTGCAAAACGGCGACGTGGGCATTTTCTGCGTGGACGGCGACATGGTGTGCAAGCAGTATTACCGGGACCCCCTGGGCATGGTGTATCTGTTCAGCCTGAACCGCCGCCGGTCCGACGCCGACGTGTTGCTGCCCCCCAGCAGCGGGCGCAGTCTCACCTGCTTCGGCCGGGTCATGCTCCATGGTCTGCCTCTGCCCCAATGATTTTTTCGGTGATTCCGACAAATTATTGTAATTTGATTTGACTTTTTGCATAAAGACTCTTACAATAAAAGCCGCTCTCTGAACGGAGGGCGGCTTTTATTGTGATCGTAAAGGTGGAGCGTTATGAAAATCTTGCTGCAAGTTGCATTGGTATTCGGCATTTACTGGGTCAGCCAGGGCATCGAGGCCATTCTGCCGGTGGCCTTCCCGGCCAGCGTCATCAGTCTGCTTTTGCTGCTGGTCCTGCTGCTGACGGGGATCGTGAAGGTGGACCATGTGCGGGAGAAGTCCGACTTCCTGCTGGGGAATCTGGGCTTCTTCTTCATTCCGGTGTCCGTCAGCATCATCAACTATGTGGACCTGATCTGGCAGAATGCGGCGGCGTTTCTGACGGTTTGCGTGGTGTCCATGGTGCTGACCTACGGGGCCACGGCCTGGGCCGTGCATCTGACCCGGAGACTGATGGAGCGGGGAGGAAAACGGAAATGAAGGAGCTGACGGCGCAGCCGTATTTCGGCGTTATGCTGACGGTGGCGGCCTATTGGCTGGGGATGAAGGTCCAGAAAAAGACCCGCCTGGCCATCTGCAACGGGATGCTCATCGCGGTGCTGCTGGTGATCGCGGTGCTGCTGGTGTTCCATATCCCCTATGAAAGCTACTGGCAGGGCGGGGAGCTCATCAACCTGTTTCTGGGCCCGGCCACGGCCTGCATGGCGGTGACCATCTATTCCCAGCGGAAGCTGCTGGCCAGGCACTGGCTGCCGGTGCTGGTGGGCTGCGTGGTGGGCGTGGTCACAGCCATGGGCAGCATCCTGGTGCTGTGCCGCCTGTTGGGCCTGGACCGGGCCATGACCATGTCCCTGCTGCCCAAATCCGTCACCATGCCCATTGCCACGGTGGTGGCCCAGGGCCACGGCGGCACCGTGGCCATTACCGTGGCGGCGGTGGTGGTCACCGGCATGCTGGGGAACCTGTGCGCCCCGCTGCTGGTGAAGCTGTTCCGGGTGAAGGACCCCATGGCCGTGGGCCTGGGCATCGGCGCGTGCAGCCACGCCATGGGCACCGCCAAGGCCCTGGAGCTGGGGGAAACCGAGGGGGCCATGAGCGGCCTGGCCATCGGCCTGTGCGGCATCCTCACCACGGTGCTGGCCCTGCTGGCGGATTTCTTTGTTATATAATGGTATGTTTCCGGCGGCTGCTGCCGCCGGGAAACCGGCGGCTTTTTGTGTTGACATTTCCCCGCCGGGCAGATACAATAAGAGTTCAGGGATAATAATCCGTTAAAACGATGAAAATAAAGGACTGAGAGAAATTATGGCAAAAGACCAGAGAAATGTGGAAGCCATCACCCCCATGGAGGTGGACTTCGCCAAGTGGTATACCGACATCTGCCTGAAGGCGGAGCTGGTGGGCTATGCGTCCGTGAAGGGCTTCATGATCCTGCGGCCCTATGGCTACGCCATCTGGGAGAATATCCAGCGCATTATGGACGGTATGTTCAAGAAAACTGGCCATGTCAACGTGGCCATGCCCGTGCTGATCCCCGAGAGCCTGCTGAAAAAGGAGGGCGAGCTGGTAGAGGGCTTCGCCCCGGAGGTGGCCTGGGTCACCATGGGCGGCAGCGAGAAGCTGGAGGAGCGTCTGGCCTTCCGCCCCACCTCTGAGACCATGTTCTGCGACCATTGGCACAACGTGCTGCAGAGCTACCGGGAGCTGCCCATGCTGTATAACCAGTGGTGCTCCGTCATCCGCTGGGAAAAGACCACCCGCCCCTTCCTGCGGTCCCGGGAGTTCTGGTGGCAGGAGGGCCATACCATCCATGAGACGGCGGAGGAGGCCATTGCCGAAACCGAGCAGCAGCTCAACTGCTATGCCGACTTCTGCCGGGACGCCCTGGCCATGCCTGTGGTGAAGGGCCGCAAGACCGACAAGGAGAAGTTCGCCGGGGCCGAGGCCACCTATACCATCGAGGCCATGATGAAGGACCGCAAGGCCCTCCAGTCCGGCACCAGCCACTATTTCGGCGACAAGTTCTCCCGGGCCTATGACGTGACCTTCACCGGCCGGGACAACAAGCTGCAGTACCCCTTCCAGACCTCCTGGGGCTCCACCACCCGCCTCATCGGCGCATGCATCATGACCCACTCCGACAACAACGGCCTGGTGCTGCCCCCGGCGGTGGCCCCCATCCAGGTGGCGGTGGTGCCCATCGCCCAGCACAAGCCCGGCGTCCTGGACGCCGCCCGTGAGCTGAAGCAGCGGCTGGAGGCTGCCGGTCTGCGGGTGAAGCTGGACGACAGTGACCAGTCCCCGGGCTGGAAGTTCGCCCAGTATGAGATGAAGGGCGTGCCCCTGCGGGTGGAGATCGGCCCCAAGGATATGGAGAAGCAGCAGTGCTGCATGGCCCGGCGGGACACCGGCGAAAAGACCTTCGTGCCTCTGTCCGACCTGGAGTCCGCCGTGCAGCAGCTGCTGCGGGACGTCCACGACAATCTGTATGCCATGGCCGAGAAGAACCTGGAGGACAACACCTTCGACTTCACCTCCTGGGAGGAGGTCCGGGATATGGCCCAGGGCCGCGGCGGCTTCGCCCGCACCAAGTGGTGCGGCAGCCTGGAGTGCGAGCTGGCCATGAAGGAAAAGGCCGGCGTGTCCAGCCGCTGCATGCCCCTGAAGCAGTCCGGCACCGTGGGCAAGTGCCCCGTGTGCGGCAAGGAATGCACCACCGATATCTACTGGGGCGTGGCGTATTGATGATGCCCTTGTCGGCATGAACAAAAACCGCCAAAAAATTTCGTGAAAATAATAGAAAAAGTCCCTTGACAAAAGGGGCTTTTTCTATTATGATATACCGGTACGCGTGCGATGGGTGGTATACACCCGGAGGCGTTTACACTGCGATGAACCGGGAGATTGCGGCCCATGGCCGGTAACTTCCGGGGAGTATGTCCGATCATCGGGCGGCTGAGAAGATTCTGCACGTCAGCGTAGATCGCTGCGCCAGAAGGACACCGGCCAGATTCAGCCGGTGTTTCTTATGAGCCGGAATGATACGCACGGAACGGCGTATAAGAAATTTCTCGCCGTACGGCAGTTGGTCACGCAATCAAAAACCGTACGAAGTAATGGAGGAACACACCAAATGGCAAAAGAAATGATTCGCATTCGTCTGAAGGCCTATGACCACCAGGTCATCGACCAGAGCGCAGAGAAGATCGTCGAGACCGCCAAGCGCACCGGCGCCACCGTGTCCGGCCCCATCCCTCTGCCCACCAAGAAGGAGATCGTCACCATTCTGCGGGCTACCCACAAATACAAGGACAGCCGCGAGCAGTTTGAGCGCCGCACCCACAAGCGTCTGATCGACATTACCAACTCCACCCCCAAGACCGTGGAGGCCCTGATGGCTCTGGATCTGCCCGCCGGTGTGGAGATCGAGATCAAGCTGTAAACGCATCTCCCTCATTCAATTACCCCCGCCGGGAGGAACCCGGCAAAGCAAATTTGCTTGCTGCCCAGCCATCCGCTGACTTGCGTAAGGCGGATGGGGGTTACGTCGGCAGAGCAAGCGGTCCGATCCCAATGCGGACTGAATCTATGCCGACCAATAACCTTTAAGGAGGATCATACATGAAAGCAATCATCGGCAAGAAGGTTGGCATGTCTCAGATCTTCGACGAAAACGGCAAGGTGATCCCCGTCACCGTAATCGAGGCGGGTCCCTGCGTGGTCGTTCAGAAGAAGACTGCCGAAAAGGACGGCTACAACGCCGTTCAGCTGGGCTATGAGGACATTCCCGAGCGGAAGCTCACCAAGCCCGAAATGGGCCACCTGAACAAGGCTGGCGTGGCCCCCAAGAAGTACCTGCGCGAGTTCGACCTGGAGAACGCCGCTGAGCTCAACGCCGGCGACATCATCAAGGCCGACACCTTCAAGAAGGGCGACTTCGTAGACGTGACCGGCACCACCAAGGGCCACGGCTACCAGGGCGTCATCAAGCGCTGGGGCGCCCAGCGCACCCCCATGAGCCACGGCGGCGGCCCCGTCCATCGTCACGCCGGCTCCATGGGCTCCACCACCGATCCCTCCCGCATCTTCAAGGGTAAGATCGGTGCTGGCCAGATGGGCTGCGATCAGGTCACCATCCAGAACCTGGATGTGGTCAAGGTCGATCCCGAGCTGAACCTCATCGCTGTTCGCGGCGCCGTTCCCGGCCCCAAGGGCGGCCTGGTCCTCATCAAGACCACCGTCAAGGTCCACCGCGTCAAGAACGTCGAGTCCGGCATCAGCAACAACCCGCAGAAGGCTTCCGGCCGTAATCCCCAGAAGGCTTCCGCCCGTAACAAATAAGGAAAGGAGTGCTTGAAATGTCTACTATCAAAGTGTTGAACATGGCCGGCGCAGAAGTCGGCACTGTTGAACTGTGCGACAGCATCTTCGGCATCGAGCCCAATCAGGCCGTCGTGCACGAAGTGGTGAAGAACCACCTGGCCAACTGCAGACAGGGCACTCAGAGCGCTCTGACCCGTGCAGAGGTCTCCGGCGGCGGCAGAAAGCCCTGGCGTCAGAAGGGCACCGGTCACGCCCGCCAGGGCAGCACCCGTGCTCCCCAGTGGACCCACGGCGGCATCGTGTTTGCCCCCAAGCCCCGCAGCTATTCTTACGTCCTGAACAAGAAGGTCAAGAGACTGGCGATGAAGTCTGCCCTGTCCGCTAAGGCGGCCGCCGGCGAGATCATCGTCGTTGACTCCATCAAGATGGACGCCATCAAGACCAAGGACTTCCGCGCGTTCCTGTCCGCCGTGAAGGCCGACGGCAAATCCCTGGTGGTCACCCCCGCCAAGGACGAGATCGTCATCAAGAGCGCCCGCAATATCCCCGGCGTCGAGACTGCCATGGCCGGCCTCATCAATGTCTATGACATTCTGAAGGCCAAGTACCTGGTCCTCGACAAGGAAGCCCTTGCAGTAATCCAGGAGGTGTTTGCGTAATGGCTAACGTATACGACATCATCATCCGCCCCATCATCACCGAGCGCTCCATGGAAGCCACCGCTGATAAGAAGTACGTCTTTGAAGTGGCTCCCACCGCCGGCAAGATCGAGATCAAGAACGCCGTGGAGCAGATCTTCGGCGTGAAGGTGGCCAAGGTCAACACCATCAATTATGATGGCAAGACCAAGCGCGTCGGTGCCGGCCGCCCCGGCGCCCGCAAGAGCTGGAAGAAAGCCTATGTCCAGCTGACCCAGGATTCCAAGACCATCGAGTTCTTCGAGGGTATGGTATAAGAGAAGGAAGGAGTGTAAGAAATGTCTATCAAAACCTTTAAGCCGACCACCCCTTCCCGCCGTCACATGACTGTTTCCGGCTTCGACGGCATTGACAAGCACGCCAAGCCCGAAGCCAGCCTGACGGAAGTCCTGAAGAAGAACGCTGGTCGCAACAGCTACGGTCACATCACCGTCCGCCATCGCGGCGGCGGCGAGAAGCGGAAGTACCGCATCATCGACTTCAAGCGCGACAAGGTGGATATGGAAGCCACCGTTCTGCGTCTGGAGTACGATCCCAACCGCAGCGCCAACATCGCGCTGGTGCAGTATGAGGACGGCGAGAAGCGCTACATCATCGCCCCTGTGGGTCTGACCGCAGGCGACAAGGTGCTCTCCTCCGCCTCCGCCGATATCAAGCCCGGCAACTGCCTGCCCATCGCCAACATTCCCGTGGGTACCGTGATCCACAACGTGGAGATGCACCCCGGCAAGGGCGCCCAGCTGGTGCGCTCCGCCGGCGCCTATGCCCAGCTGATGGCCAAGGACGGCGACAACGCCCAGATCCGTATGCCCTCCGGCGAGGTCCGCATCATCCGCACCAACTGCACCGCCTGCATCGGTCAGGTGGGCAACCTGGAGCATGAGAACGTCCAGATCGGTAAGGCCGGCCGCAAGCGTCACATGGGCTGGCGTCCCACCGTTCGCGGTTCCGTTATGAACCCCTGCGACCACCCCCACGGCGGTGGTGAGGGCAAGTCCCCTGTGGGCCGCCCCGGTCCTGTCACCCCTTGGGGCAAGCCCGCCCTGGGTTACAAGACCCGCAAGACCAAGAACCGCAACGATAAGTTCATTGTCAAGCGTCGTAATGTGAAGTAAGGGAGGCAAAGAAATATGAGCAGATCTATTAAAAAAGGCCCGTATGTTGCCCCTGAGCTGCTGAAGCGGGTTGAAGAAATGAACAAGACCGGCGAGAAGAACGTGCTGAAGACCTGGAGCCGCAGCTCCACCATCTTCCCCGCCTTCGTCGGCCACACCATCGCAGTCCACGACGGCCGCCGTCATGTGCCTGTCTATATCCAGGAGGATATGGTCGGTCACAAGCTGGGTGAGTTCGCTCCCACCCGCACCTTCCGCGGCCACGCCAAGTCTAAGTAAGGAGGATGCACTGAACAATGGAAGCTAAAGCTTATTTGAGATATGTCCGCATCTCTCCCCGCAAGATCCAGATCGTCTGCGATCTGATCCGCGGCAAGGACGTGCAGACTGCCATGGCCATCCTGATGCAGACCCCCAAGGCTGCCTCCGAGCCCCTGATGAAGCTCCTCAAGAGCGCCTGCGCCAATGCGGAGAACAACTTCAGCATGGACCCCGAGAAGCTGGTGGTCACCCAGGTGTTCGCCACCCCCGGCCCCATCCTCAAGCGGATGATGCCCCGCGCTCAGGGCCGCGCCTATCGCATCAATAAGAGAACCTCTCACGTGACGCTGGCCGTCGCTGAGAAGAACTGAAGGGAGGAGACAGTTTATGGGACAGAAAGTTAATCCCCACGGCTTCCGCGTGGGCGTCATCAAAGACTGGGATTCCCGTTGGTATGCCAGCAATGAGAAGGTGGGCGACCTGCTGGTCGAGGATCACAAGATCCGCGTCTACCTGAAGAAGCTCCTGTATGCTGCCGGCGTCTCCAAGATCGAGATCGAGCGCAGCAACGAGGTCGTTACCGTTTACCTGCACGTTGCCCGTCCCGGTGTGGTCATCGGCAAGGGCGGCGAGCAGATCGAGCAGTACCGCAAGGACGTGGAAAAGCTGATCGGCAAGACCGTGAAGCTGAACATCGTCGAGGTCCGCAACCCCGATATGGACGCGCAGCTGGTGGCCGAGAACATCGCCGCTCAGCTGGAGAAGCGTATTTCTCACCGCCGCGCCATGAAAAATGCCATGGGCCGCGCCATGCGCGCCGGCGCCAAGGGCATCAAGTGCAACTGCTCCGGCCGTCTGGGCGGCCGCGAGATCGCTGGTTCCGAGCACTATCACGAGGGCACCATCCCCCTGCAGACCCTGCGCGCCGACATTGACTACGGCTTCGCTGAGGCTGCTACCACCTTCGGCCGCATCGGCGTGAAGGTCTGGATCTACAAGGGCGAGATCCTGTCCCAGGCCCTGCGGACCACCCCCCGCACCCTGGACACCAGCAAGCCCTATCAGGAGCGCCGTGAGCGCCGCGGCCGCCGTGACGGCGACCGCCGTGGCGGTTTCCGCCGCGATGGCCAGAATGGTGGCTTCAACCGTGACCGCCGGGACGGCAACCGTCCCCAGGGCGGCTTCCGCAAGCCCGCAGAAAAGAAAGAAGGAGGCGCTCAGTAATGCTTCTGCCCAAGAGAGTTAAGTACCGCAGAGTACACCGTGGCCGCCTCACCGGCAAGGCCATGAGAGGCAACAAGGTCACCTACGGTGAGTTTGGCCTCGTCGCTGTGGAGCCCGCGTGGATCACCAGCAACCAGATCGAAGCAGCCCGTATCGCCATGACCCGTTATACCAAGCGTGGCGGTCAGGTCTGGATCAAGATCTTCCCCGATAAGCCCGTCACCGAGAAGCCGGCCGAGACCCGCATGGGTTCCGGTAAGGGCTCCCCCGAGTACTGGGTCGCAGTCGTCAAGCCCGGCCGTGTCATGTTTGAGATCGCCGGTGTTCCCGAAGAGGTCGCCCGTGAGGCCCTGCGTCTGGCCAGCCACAAGCTGCCCATCAAGACGAAGATCGTCAAGCGCGAGGATCTCGAAGCACAGGAAGTAGGTGAATGAGATGAAGGCAACTGAAGTACGTGCAATGAGCGTGGAGCAGCTGAACGAGAAGCTGACCTCCCTGAAGAAGGATCTGTTCTTCCTGCGTATGCAGCACGCCACCAATCAGCTGGACAATCCTCTCAAGATCGCTGAAACCAAGCGTGATATTGCCCGCGTCAAGACCGTTATCCGTGAAAAGGAGGAGAAGTAACATGGAAGAGAAGAGAATTTCCTCCCGCAAGGTCCGCGTCGGTAAGGTCGTTTCCGACAAGATGGACAAGACCGTCGTGGTCGCCATCGAGGACCGTGTCGCTCATCCTCTGTATAAGAAGATCGTCGGCCGCACCTATAAGCTGAAGGCCCACGACGAGGAGAACGCCTGCGGCGTAGGTGATATTGTCAAGGTGATGGAGACCCGCCCCCTGTCCAAGGACAAGCGCTGGCGCGTGGTCGAGATCGTCGAGAAGGCGAAGTAAGGAGGTAGCCGAGTATGATTCAGTCAGAGTCTTATCTGAAGGTTGCCGATAATACCGGCGCCAAGGAGATCAAGTGCATCCGCGTCCTGGGCGGTTCCAAGCGCAAGTACGGCAACATCGGCGATGTGATCGTCGCCTCCGTGCGCAAGAGCACCCCCGGCGGCCAGGTGAAGAAGGGCGAAGTGGTCAAGGCCGTTATCGTCCGCAGCGCCAAGGGCGTCCGTCGTGCCGACGGCACCTATGTCCGTTTCGACGACAATGCCGCCGTCCTCATTAAGGACGACAAAAACCCCAGAGGTACCCGTATCTTTGGGCCCGTTGCTCGTGAGCTGCGCGACAAGGATTACATGAAGATCCTGTCCCTCGCTCCCGAAGTTGTTTGATGGAGGGGCCAGAGAAATGAATAGTCTGAAGATCAAGAAGAATGACACCGTTGTCATCCTGTCCGGCAAGGACCGCGGCAAGCAGGGTAAGGTGCTGGGCACCGTCCCCAGCGAGGGCAAGGTCGTTGTGGAAGGCTGCAACATGGTCACCTGCCACATCAAGCCCCGCCGTCAGGGCGAGGAGGGCGGCATCGTCAAGCGCGAGGCCGCTATCTACGCCAGCAAGGTCCAGGTGGTCTGCCCCAAGTGCGGCAAGAACACCCGCGTGGGCTATGAGCTGAAGGATGGCAAGAAAGTCCGCACCTGCAAGAAGTGCGGCGCAGAACTGTGAGAAAGGAGAGCGTAAAAAATGGCACGTCTGAAAGTTAAGTATACCGAAGAAGTGGCTCCCGCTCTCTTCAAGAAGTTCGGTTACAAGAGCACCATGCAGATCCCCAAGATCGAGAAGGTGGTCCTGAACGTCGGCTGCGGCGAGGCCCGCGAGAACCCCAAGGTTCTGGATGCCGTTGTCAGCCAGCTGTCCCAGATCACCGGCCAGAAGGCCATCATCACCATCGCCAAGAAGTCCGTGGCTAACTTCAAGCTGCGTGAGGGCATGCCCGTCGGCGCCAAGGTCACCCTGCGGGGCGACAAGATGTGGGAGTTCCTGGATCGTCTGTTCAACGTGGCTCTGCCCCGTGTCCGCGACTTCCGCGGCATCAGCGCCAACGCCTTCGACGGCCGCGGCAACTATGCCCTGGGCATCAAGGAGCAGCTGATCTTCCCCGAGATCGAGTACGATAAGATCGACAAGATCCGCGGTATGGATATCGTCATCTGCACCACCGCCCAGACCGATGAAGAAGCACGCGAGCTGCTGACCCTGGTCGGCGCTCCCTTTGAACGCTGATTAGGAGGAGAAACACCATGGCAAAGAAGTCTATGATCCTGAAGCAGCAGGCTCCCGCGAAGTTCTCCACCCGTAAGTACAACCGCTGCAAGCTGTGCGGCCGTCCCCACGCCTATCTGCGTGACTACGGCGTCTGCCGTGTCTGCTTCCGCACGCTGGCTTACAAGGGCGAGATTCCCGGCGTCCGCAAGGCTTCCTGGTAAAATTTTTTCGTTATACTTCGTTGGCTCGGCTCGGCGTACACAAAGTACGCCGTCGCCTCGCCGCCTCGTCTAACGAAAAAATTCAAGATTTTTCCGCCATACTTCGTTGGCCCGGCCCGGCATACACAAAGTACGCCGTCGCTTCGCCTCGTCTGGCGAAAAAATCCAATCAACAAGTGCCTGCGAGCGCTCCGTGCGCTCTGGCAATATAGGATGGCGAAAGGTCACTGGTAATTAAACATCGCTGGTCATCGGACGGTGCCTAAATTATCAGTGATACCTCGCTGCCTCAACAGGGATTTCCCTGTAACTCTAAATTAGGAGGAAATATTTATGCACATCACTGATCCTGTTGCTGATATGCTGACCCGTATCCGCAACGCCAACAACGCCAAGCATGAGACCGTTGACGTTCCTGCCTCCAACATGAAGAAGAGCATCGCTCAGATTCTGCTGGACGAGGGCTATATCAAGGCCTTCCAGGTCGTCGAAGACGGCACGCAGGGCGTGATCCGCATCACTCTGAAGTACAATGCCGGCAAGGAGAAGGTTATCTCCGGTCTGCGCCGTGTGTCCAAGCCCGGTCTGCGGGTGTATGTGGGCGCCGACGAGCTGCCCCGCGTTCTGCGCGGCCTGGGCATTGCCATCGTATCCACTTCTAAGGGCGTCATGACCGACAAGGCTGCTCGCGCGGCTCACGTCGGCGGCGAAGTCCTTGCGTTTGTTTGGTAAGGAGGGTATTGAACAATGTCGAGAATTGGTAGAATGCCCATTACCGTCCCCGCCGGTGTGGAA